>Ga0207684_10000566_pt1 | contig 45187 bp, 51 predicted proteins | sample KBSK5501metaG_FD_184342 | JGI IMG/M metagenome (GOLD analysis project Ga0207684, IMG submission 184342) | Corn, switchgrass and miscanthus rhizosphere microbial communities from Kellogg Biological Station, Michigan, USA - KBS K5-50-1 metaG... | ecosystem: Host-associated > Plants > Roots >... | reverse complement strand
TGGGGCAGGGCGTGCACGTGGAGGTCAGCATGCTGCGCGCGGCCCTCGATCTGCAGATCGAGTCCGCCACATATTTTCTCAACGGCGCGCCGCTCGAGAAGACGAACACGCCGCTCGCCAGTACCTTTCATCCGCCGCCCTACGGCATCTATCCCACGCGCGACGGCCATCTCATCCTGTCGATGTCGCCGCTGGGCCAGCTCGCCGACGCCCTCGACGTGCCCGCGCTACGCGAGCTCGCAAAGCCCGGCTGGAACTTCGACGCGCGCGAAGCGGTCGCGCGGCTGCTCGAGCCGGTGATCCGCACGCGCACGACGGCGGCGTGGATCGAGCGCCTCGTGCCGCAGGGGGTGTGGGCGGCCGCCGTGAACGACTACGCCGAGACCTTCGCCGATCCGGCCGTGCAGGCGGCGGATGCCGTCGAAGAGATCCGGCATCCGGTCGCCGGGCCGGTGAAGCTGCTGCGCTTTCCGCTGGAGTTCTCCTCGGGCCGTGCGAGCGTGCGACGGCTTCCACCCGCGTGCGGCGAACACGCCGACGCGATCCTCGCAGAGCTCGGCTACGACACGGCGACGATCGCGCGACTCCGCAAGGAGGGCGCCGTCTAGTATGCTGAGCGCTCCATGACGCCTGCCGGAGTGGTCGGAATGCAGATCGTCGAGGGCGCCGGCATCACGGTGGCGGTCGTGACCGGCGCATGCACGGGCGCCGACTTCGAGTCGGCTCTCGGGGCCGATCTCCGCATCGCCGGGGCGGACGCCACGTTTTCGTCCGCCGACGTCGGGGACCCCGTGGCGTGCGCCCGGCGTCTCACGCAACTGCTCGGCGAGGCGCGGGCCAAGGAGATCGTCCTCGGCGGGCGCACCGTGAGCGCCGCCGACGCGCTGCGCCTGGGCCTGGTCACGCGCGTGGTGCCGGCGGCGCAGCTCGGCGAGGCGGCCCGCGCGCTGGCGCAGGGGCTGCGGGCGCTGCCGCCGCTCGCGCTGCGTGCCGTGCGCGACGCCGTCCGCGCGACGCGCGAGCTCACGCCGCGCGACGCGCTCGCCCTCGAGCACGAGCACTTCCGTCGCCTCATCGCCACCCAGGACCACAAGGCGGCGGTCGCCGCGTTCTTCGCGCGACGCGAGCCGGCCTTCACCGGCGAATGATGGGAGGCAACGCGCACACGCGCTGGTGGGTGGACGGTCCGGTGGGCGTCATCGTGCTCGACAACCCGCCGATGAACGTCCTGAGCGACGACAATCGCCGCGGCATCCGCGAGGCGCTGGCCGAGTTTCGCGCGGACGGCACGCGAGCCGTCGTCCTGACGGGCGCCGGCGAGCGCGCGTTCTGCGGGGGCGCCGACCTGAAGGAAGAGGAGGAGCTGACCGCCGAGACCGTCGGCAAGTTCCTTCAGCGGGGCGACGAGACCTTTCGAGCGCTGCGCGAGTACGAGCGGCCGATCGTCGCCGCCGTCAACGGATGGGCGATGGGCGGCGGCCTCGTGCTGGCGCTGTGGTGCGATGTGCGCGTCGGCTCCACGCGCGCCAGGCTCGGCGCCGTCGGCGTCAAGGTCGGGCTCATGGCGTCCAACGTGCAGCTCTCGCGCCTGCTCTTCGAAGGCCGCGCCCGCGATCTCCTGCTCACCGGCCGTACGGTGGAGGCGGAAGAAGCGCACCGGCTGGGCCTGCTGTCGTCGGTCGTGGCGCCCGAGGCGTTGATGGGCGAAGCCCTCGGGTGGGCGCGGGACATCGCCGCGCGTCCGCCCGACGTCGTCGCCGCGCTCAAGCGCGCGGTCAACACCGCGCTCGATCCCGTCGTCGCGGAGTCGCACCGATGATCCGCTCCGTGCCCGGCCGCACGCCGCGTATTCACCCCGGCGCCTGGGTGGATCCGGCCGCGCAGGTCATCGGCGACGTCGTCATCGAGGAGGGCTCGTCGATCTGGCCCTTCGCGGTCGTTCGCGGCGACCAGGACAACTACGTGTACATCGGCCGCTACACGAACGTGCAGGACAATTCCGTGCTGCACGTGACGCCCGACCTGCCGTGCATCGTCGGCGATCGGGTCACCATCGGCCACCGCTGCGTCGTCCACGCCTGCCGCATCGGCAACGACGTCCGCATCGGCATCGGCGCCGTGGTGCTGACGGGCGCGATCGTCGAGGACGGCGCGCACGTGGGCGCGGGGGCGCTGGTGCCGCAGGGCAAGGTCGTGCCCGCAGGCTGGCTCGTGATGGGTGTCCCCGCGAAGCCCGTGCGCGAGCTGCGACCCGACGAGGTCGAGGACGTCAAGCGCAACGCCGTCGAGTATTTCGAGCTCTGGCAGCGCGACTATCGCTATGGCCCGCAGGGCGCGCCGGGCTCGACGCCGCGCGCGCCGAACAGCCCGATCTCCGGCAAGCCCGGGGCTGCGCCGGGCCGACGGCCGTGAGCGTTCGCGCCTCGGTCGACGGCGCCGTCGGCAGGCTGACGCTCGACGCGCCGCCGCTCAACCTGCTTTCCGATTCGCTGCGCGCCGCGCTGCTCGACGCGCTCGCCGATTTCAGGACGCGCCGGCTGCGTGCCGTCGTCGTCGGCGGGCGCGGCCGCGCGTTCTGCGCGGGCGCCGATCTGCGCGACGAGGCGAAGCTGACGCCCGAGCAGGTCCAGGCGTTTCTCGACGCCGACGAGGCCGTGTTCGCGGCGCTGGCCGAATTTCCGGGCGCCACCATCGCCGCCGTGCATGGGTATGCGTACGGCGGCGGCTTCGAGCTGGCGCTCGCCTGCGACATCCGCGTGGCCGGACCCGCCGCTCGGTTCGCCGCCGTCGGCGTGAAGCTCGGACTCACCGTCTCGACGGCGCGGCTCGCGCGTGTAGCCGGCGAGAGCGTCGCGCTCGACCTGCTGCTGACCGGGCGCGCCGTGGACGCCGAGGAGGCGCTGTCGCTCGGGCTCGTGTCGTCGGTCGCCGACGACGTCGACGCCGAAGCCCGCCGCGTGGCCGAGGTCGTCGTGTCGCGCGCGCCGCTCTCGGTGCAGGCCAACAAGATCGGCCTCCGCCATTGCGCGCGGCTGCCCCTGGCGGAGGCGGTGGCCTACGAGCGCGGCGAATGGGCGCGACTGCAGCGCACGCGCGACCACAAGGAGGCGGTCTCGGCCTTCTTCGCCAAGCGCACGCCCGAGTTCACCGGCGAGTGAGGATCAAAAGAGCCAGCCTTTCGAGCGGGCCTTGATCGCCTGCCACGCATAGCCGAGTCCGACGCACCCAACGATCAGCGCGAGGTTCGAGAGCCAGAACGGCCACCATTGGTGGAAGCGCACGTTCAGCCAGCGCTCGCCGAAGATCGTGTAGGCGATGACCTGGTGGACGAAGTAGAGCATCAGCGCGGTCTGCCCCAGCACGACCAGCCACTGGGGACGCCAGCCGCGCCGCTCGCAGATCCAGTAGAAGAACGCGAGCATCACGAACACGCTGCCGAGGATCCAGACCGCGGTGATCGGCGCCGGGATCCAGTGGTGGTTCAACACCCGATCGCGCGTGAAGCCGATGTGCGGCGACGACGGCCACACGAGCTCCGCGATGACGGCGAGCGCCATGAAGACGACGCCGATCACGGCCAGATTGCGGAAGAACGGCGCGTCCGATCCGCGGGCGGCGACGTCGCGCCACCACCAGCCGAGCACGAGACCGACGAGAACGAGACAGATCCACGGCCACGGCGGATAGTCGAGGAACAGGGTCAGCGCGATCAGCGGGTGCTGCGGCAGCCACGCCTGCAGCGGCTCGTAGGCGACGAGGAAGACGAGGTAGCCGATCAGCGCGACGCTCAGCAGCGCGGGCCGGCCGCCCGGCCACTTCAGGAGCGCCGCCGTCGGCGTCATCAGGATGATCGCGAGCCCGATCGTCTGGAGCACGCCGCCGGCGAACGGCGAGTCCTCCGGAGACAACGACCGCAGGTGGACGCCGCCGAACACGATGACGTTCAGCAGAAGTCCGGCCGCGACGATGGTGGCCCCTCGACGCCAGTAGTTCCACAACCGCGACGGCGTGACGATGTCCCCCGCGTGACGGTGCAACGAGAGCGGCAGCACGAAACCGACCAGGAAGAGGAAGATCGGTGCGGCCACGGTGACGGTGCTGTACACGATCCAGTAGCGCCACCAGCCCATCTCGCGACCGATCCACCAGCGGCTCGTGTGGTTGAGGACCATCACGATCAGCGCGACGCCGCGGAAGACGTCGAGAAAGGCGAGACGCGGGGGCATCAGCCCACCCGACGTCCCAGCACCTTGGCGATCGCCTCGGGCGCGAAGCCGAGCTGGAGCAGCGCGATGCCCGTGTCGAAGTACTCGCGATAACGTGCGATCCGCCCACCCTCGAGCTCGAAGATGCTCATGCCGCGAAAGCGGACCTTGCGTCCGGTGCTGCGGACAACCGCCTCGGTCACGACGTAGGAGAACGTCCACTCGGCGGCCGCCGAGGTCGGCGTCTCCACGATCGTATCCATCCGCCACGCGTAGTCGCGGCCCTCGCGGAACATGCGCTCGAACATCGCGCGCAGGCCATCACGCCCGTGGTGCTCGCCGAAGAAGTTGTCCGTGTAGCTGGCGCGCTCGGTGAAGCAGGCGAGCAGCCCGTCCACGTCACGCGCGTTGAACGCCTCCGCGAAATCCTGCACGAGTCCCATGGTGACCTCCTAATCATCGGCGCCGCGGATTCGTCGCCCGACCGTCGGGCCGCGGAGCCCTGCGCAGCGGCCCCGACGGTAAATCAGTTGTAGGATATCGCCATGCTGACGCCTGGCGCCCTCGCCGATCTCATGGGCTCGGACACACCCCACGCGGTCCTCGACGTGCGCGAGCGCGGGGCCTACGAGCGTGGCCACGTTTTTCGCACGACGTCGCTGCCTCGACGGCAGCTGGAGTTCCGCGTGCCGACGCTCGTCACCGCCCCGGCCACGCCGATCGCGCTGGTGGACGGCGACGGCGCGCAGGCCCCCCTGGCCGCCACCACGCTCGGGGCCATGGGCTATCGCGACGTCCAGATACTCGCCGGCGGTCTGTCCGCCTGGCGGGCGGCCGGCCGTCGCGTCGTGCAGGGCCTCAACGTGCCGAGCAAAGTGTTCGGCGAGCGTGCGCTGCACGAATGGCGCACGCCGCAGATCAGCCCTCACGATCTCGTGCGCCGCATCGAGAAGCGCGACGACATGGTCATCGTCGACTCGCGCACGTTCGAGGAATACCACCGCGGGTGTATTCCCGGCTCGATCAGCGTGCCCGGCGGCGAGCTCGTGCTGCGCATCGGCGAGCTCGTCCAGCGTCCGGAGACGACGATCGTCGTCCACTGCGGTGGCCGCACCCGCTCGTACATCGGTGCCGAGTCGTTGCGACGCATGCGCCTGCCCAACCCAATCGTCGCGCTCGAGAACGGCACGATGGGCTGGGAGTTGGCGGGCCTCACGCTCGAGCGCGGCGCCACGCGCGTCGCACCCGAGCCAGGCGACAAGAGCCGGGTGCAGGCGGCGGCCACTGCCAAGCGCGTGGCGGCCGAAGATGGCATGAAGACGCTGGGCGTCGACGACGTGCGACGGCTCTGGGACGAGCGCCGCGAGCGCAACGTCTATCTCGTGGATGTCCGCACCGCCGACGAGTACGAGGCCGGCCACGTGGCCGGCTCGATCTGGGCGCCCGGCGGTCAGGCCGTGCAGGCCACCGACGACTACTTCGCCGTCCGCGGCGCCACGTTCGTCTTCATCTGCGACGGCTTCGTGCGCTCGATCATGACCGCCGCATGGTTCACGCGCATGGGCGTGCCGAACGTCGCCGTGCTCACGGGCGGTGTTCCGGCGTGGCAGGACGCCGGCGGCCTGATCGACAACGGCCTGCCCGCGCCGTCGCCCTTCGGCTGGGACGCGGCCCGCGCGGCGACGCGATACCGCAAGCCAGCCGATCTCGGCGGCGCCGTGGTCGTGGACGTCGGCATGAGCGACGAATACGCGCGCGGTCACGTGCCCGGCGCCGGCTGGATTTGCCGCAGCCGGCTCGAAGCCAAGATCGCGAGCGCGGCGCCCGATCGTGCGCGGCCGATCGTCGTGACGTGCAGCGACGGCGTCGTCTCGACGCTGGCGGCCATCACGCTGTCCGGGCTCGGGTACAAGAACGTGAGTGTGCTCGACGGGGGCACGCGGGGATGGACCGACGCCAGCCAACCGCTCGAGCAGGGGGCGACGCGTCTGTGGGACGAGCCGGACGACGTCGTCCTGAAGCCGTATCAGCGTGGTCGCGAGGCGATGGAGGCGTACCTGCGCTGGGAGGAGGCGCTCGATCCGGACGGGTCGAGCCCCCACCGGCTGCTCAAGGACGCGTGATGGAGGATCTCGTCTCCACGGAGTGGCTGGCGGCGCACCTGCGTGACCCCGACCTCCGCATCCTCGACGGCTCCTGGCACATGCCGCAGACCAAGCGCGATCCGCGCGCGGAGTTCGTCGCCGCGCATCTTCCCGGCGCCGCCTTCTTCGACATCGACGGCATCGCCGATCACGCAACCTCGCTGCCGCACATGCTGCCGGCGGCGGACGCGTTTGCCGAGGCCGTCGGCGGGCTCGGCGTCGGCGCCGACGATCGCGTGGTCGTGTACGACACGCGCGGCGTCGTGAGCGCCGCGCGCGTGTGGTGGACGTTTCGCGCGTTCGGTCACGACGCGGTGGCCGTGCTGGATGGCGGATTGCCGAAGTGGAAGGCGGAGAACCGGCCGCTCGAGGCCGGCGAGGCGAAACCGGCGCGTCGCGCATTCCGCGCGGTCGCGCAGCCCGCGCGCGTGCGCGATCTCGCCGCCATGCGCGACAACCTCGCGACGCGACGAGAGCAGGTGCTCGACGCGCGCTCGGCCGGCCGCTTCGCCGCCACCGAGCCCGAACCGCGGGCCGGCATGCGCGGCGGCCACATCCCCGGCAGCCTGAACCTGCCCTCCGAAACGCTGCTGCGGCCCGACGGCACGCTGCTGCCGCCGGGAGATTTGCGCAAGTGCTTCGAGTCCGCCGGCGTGGACTTCGCTCGGCCGGTGACGACGACGTGCGGCTCGGGGATCACCGCCTCCGTGCTGGCGTTCGCGCTGCACGTGCTGGGGCATCAGCAGGTGGCCGTGTACGACGGCTCGTGGACCGAGTGGGGCGGCCGCGCCGATACGCCGGTGGACCCCTAGAGAGGAGACTCGCGATGGCGACGACCGGAACGTACACGCTTCACGACTTCATCGCTGATCTCGATCGCATCACGCGCGAGGAGAGCTCCGGGCGACGCATCACCGAGCGCGCGGCACCCCTCCTGGCGCGGTTGGTGCGCGATCCGAGCTCGGTCCCGCCCCAGTACTTGACGTCGCCGGCGGGACAGCGCGGGCGTTACGTGCTGCACCGCGCGCCGAAGTTCAACGTCACGTCGGTGGTGTGGCGGCCCGGCGATCGCGCCACTGCGCACAACCACGAAACGTGGGGCGTGATCGGCGTGATCGACAACGAGATCGAGGAGACGCGCTATCGCGTGACCGACGCCGGCGCCGGCCGCGCGAAGCTCGAGGTGATGAGCGTGACGCGCCATCGGCCGGGCGCCGTCTCGTGCCTGGTGCCGGGCGACGAGGTGCACGGCATGTACAACCCGACGGCGCGCGACACGATCGAGATCCATGTCTATGGCAAGGACCTCGTGGGCCTCAAGCGGCGGCGCTGGGACGATGACGGCGCTGAGAAGCCGCTCGTCAGCGACAAGTATCTGAACTGTTGACGCCGGCCGCGGGCGGCGAACCCGAGTTCCTCTACCTGACGACCACCGGACGCGTGAGCGGTCTCCCGCGCGAGATCGAGATCTGGTTCACCGAACGCGCGGGACGCTTCCACCTCGTCGCCGAGCACGGCGAGAACGCACAATGGGTACGGAATCTCCGAGTCGATTCCGCTGTCTCCGTCCGCGTCGGCGACAGGCGCCTCGCAGCGCGGGCTCGCGTCGTCGACGCTTCCGCCGAATGCCGGCTCTGGGCCGATGTCCGCGCGCGCGCGGAAGCCAAGTACGGCTGGGGCGACGGCCTCGTGGTCGAGCTCACACCTACGCCGCCGTCTTCCGCTTCGCCGCCTTCGTGAGCTCCGGGATGATTTCGCGCTCGTAGGAGAGCTTGTACCCGATCTGCAGCATCGAAGCACCTCCGCACGACGGGCCGTTGCAAGGCCATCGCCAGCGAGGGCTCACGCCTCGCGCGCTCGGAGTCGCCACCAGGTGAGGACGAGCGAGAGCGCCGACAGCCCGAAGACGCCGGCGATGCGATAGGCCCACGAGACCCCCCAGTGCTCGGAGATGGACCCCACCGTGAAGGCGCCGAACGGGAAGACGCCGCCGTAGATGAACGTGTGCAGGCTCATGATGCGGCCGCGCAAGCGGTCGGGCGCCGCGAGCTGCAGCGCCGCCTGACACCCCGCGACGACCATCACCGAGATCCAGCCGAGCGCGAAGAGCGCGATGGCCGCCACACTGAACCGATCGACGATCGACATGATCACGAGCCCGACGCACGAGAGGAAGCCGGTGGTGAAGAGCAGCGGCAGCGAGGGCGCCCGCAGCGCACCCAGGGTGAGCGCGCCGCCGACGGCGCCGACGCCGACCGAGGCCATGAGCAACCCGAAGCCCTCCGGACCGCGGCCGAGAACCTGACGGGCGAGGAGCGGCACGTAGATCGAGAAGTTGAAGACGGTGATGCTGACGACGAAGAGGATGGCGAGCAGGAGCACGATGCGGCGCGTGCGCAGCGCGTAGGCGACGCCCTCGCGGATCTCGTGGCCAAACGTCGTGTCGATCGCGCGCGGGGCGGGCACGCCGCGCGAGCGCACGAGCAGCAGCGTCACGATCACGACAACGAAGGCGCTCGCGTTGATGAAATACGCGGGCGCGACGCCGGCGCGCGCGATGAGCAGGCCGGCGGCGGCGGGTCCCACGATCCGCGCCAGGTTGAAGGCCGCCGAGTTCAGCGCCACCGCGCTGGTGACGTCGGCACGCCCGGCCAGCTCGACGACGAACGCCTGCCGCACCGGAAGGTCGACGGTGTTCGCGATTCCCCACACCAGCGCGAGCACGCAGACGTGCCAGTAGCGGACGCGTCCGGTGACGATGAGCGCGGCCAGGGTGAGGGTCTGACAGCCGAGCAGCGACTGCGTCATCACGAGCAGGCGACGCTTGGGCAGGCGGTCGGCGACGGCGCCGCCCACGAGGGCGAACAGGAGGATCGGCAGGAAGTTCAGACTGCCGACGAGCCCGAGTCGCAGCGGGGAGTTGGTGAGCGACAGCACCAGCCACGCCTGCGCGACCTGCTGCATCCACGAGCCGACGAGGGCCACCGCCTGGCCGGCGAAGAAGACGCGGAAATCGCGGTGGCGGAGCGCGCGGAGGCCGGAGGGAAGGGTCATCGCCCGCGGGCAGAATACCGCGGGCGATGACCGGGAACCGTGGTTACTTCGGCTGGCTCGTCAGACGCAGATACGGCTTGAGCGCGCGCCAGCCGCCGGGGAACTTGGCCTTCGCCTCGTCGTCGGTGACGGCCGGCACGATGATGACGTCCTCACCCTGCTTCCAGTTCACCGGCGTCGCCACGCGATGCTTGTCGGTGAGCTGCAGCGAGTCGATGACGCGCAGGATCTCGTCGAAGTTGCGACCCGTGGTCTGCGGATACGTGATCATCAGCCGCACCTTCTTCTGCGGATCGATGACGAAGACCGTGCGCACGGTGTAGACCTCGTCGTGCGACGGATGCATCATCCCGTAGAGATTCGCGACCTTCTTCTCGGGATCGGCGATGATCGGGAAGTTCGGCGCGTGCCCCTGCGTCTCCTGGATGTCTTTGGCCCAGCCCTCGTGCGAAGCGACCGGATCGATCGACAGCCCGATGGCCTTCACGTTGCGGCGATCGAACTCAGGCTTGAGCCGCGCGACGTAGCCGAGCTCCGTCGTGCACACGGGCGTAAAGTCACGCGGGTGCGAGAAGAGGACGGCCCAGCCGGCGCCGATCCAGTCGTAGAACTTGACCTTGCCCTGGGTCGTGTCGGCGGTGAAATCGGGAGCGACGTCTCCGAGCCTCAGCGACATGCGAGTCTCCTTTCAGGCCGCGGCCCGGGCGGCACGGCCCGCGGCGCGGACGATGGTGTCGGCAAACGCGGGGAACGGGTCGAAGCCCAGCACCCGTGGCGCGTCGGCGACGAAATTAGACGTGGCGTTCACGTCGTAGATGTATGTGCGCCCGTCGGCCGCGCCGACGAGGTACTCGACCCCGCCGACGTCGATCGATGCCGCGCGCGTGAGGGCGATCGCCTGCTCGACGGTCTCGCGCGGCGGCTCGTGGCGCGTGATGTCCAGGACGGGAGCGGCGTCGACGGGACACGCGGCGAGCGCATCGGGTGCCCGCACCTGGCACAGATCCGCCGGGCACAGGTTGAACTGATCGGAGCGCCGAACGATGCGGATCGCGTACAGCATGCGCCCGTCGAGCACCTCCACCCTCACGATGGCGCCGTCACGCGGCTCGATGTACTCCTGTAGCAGCGCGACGCCGTCGGGCCCGAAGTCCAGCTCGGCCGCGCGCGCCTCCAACTCGCTCGGCGTCTCGAAGCGCTCGATGAGCGCGCCCGAGCCGCCAACGTTGGGCTTCACCAGCGCGGGAAAGCCGATCTCGCGCGCCGCCCGCCGCAGCGGAGCGACGCCGTTGACCACGACGGTGCGAGGGTACCGCACGCCCAGCCGCTCGAACAGCCCGACCTGAAGCGCCTTGGATTTCTCGAATCGCCAGGTCGCGACGGGATTGATGACCGGCACGCCGAGTGCCTCGAGATGGGCGAGCAGGGGCTCGGCATAGAAGAGAACGCGGCCGTGACCCCGCCTGTGCGAGGACGGGCTCGTCCGGTTGACGACGACGTCCCAGTACCGTCGGCGGTCGCGCGGGTCGAAACCGTGCTCGGAATGGTCGATCCGCTCGACCTCGAGTCCGCGCCCTTCGAGCTCCGCGATCAGGCGCCGTGACCACTCGGGATGCTCGTCCAGAATGCCGATCTTCACATTTATACCTTTCTTGATCGGATTTCGGTATTAGAGCAAAGTCTTGCTGGACTGGCAAGGATTAAGGCATTCCCGCCGACGGCAGTCGCCTTGCACCTACTACCGACGCAGAGGAGGACATCATGATCGGTGTTAAGTCGCTCATGGGATTCACGCTGGCGGCGACCGACGGAGCGATCGGAGAGGTCGAAGACTGCTATTTCGACGACACTCACTGGACCGTGCGCTACGTCGTCATCGACACGGGCGGCTGGCTGTCCGGTCGCAGGGTGCTGATCTCGCCGATGGCCGTGCGCGAGGTCGATCCCACCGGTGAGCGCGTGCTCGTCGCCCTCACACGCGAGCAGGTCGAGGGAAGCCCCGACATCGACACGCATCGGCCGGTCTCGCGCCAGCACGAAATCTCCCTGCTGCAGCACTATGGCTTTCCGACGTACTGGTACGGCCCGTACGCGTGGGGCCCGGCGATGCTGCCCACACCTCCCGTCCCCGTACCGGAAGGGGTGATGGACGAGGTCATGGCGCGCGCGGAGCAAGACAACCTCGAGGACGCGCACCTGCATTCCACCAACGACACCGTCGGCTACGCCATCGAGGCTCGCGACGGCGCCATCGGCCACGTCAACGACTTCCTCGTCGACGAGCGCACGTGGACGATTCGCTGGCTCGTGGTCGGCACCGGGAACTGGCTGCCGGGCAAGCAGGTGCTCGTCGCGCCCGAATGGGTCGAGGACGTGGCGTGGACCGAGCGCGCCGTCCGCGTGGGACTCACCCGCGCGCAGATCCAGAGCGCACCGGCGTATGATCGCGCGCGGCCGGTCGAGCGCGAGTACGAGGCGCGCCTGTTCTCGCATTACGGCCGGCCGACGTACTGGGACCGCGCGGCCTGAGCGCGTCTACACTACGAACGGCACTCGCCGCGGAGCGATCCGGGTGAAGCTGCACCGGGCAGGCCGGCCACAACGACGGGGATGCAAGGCCCCCCACACCCGGTGCGGATAGTCGCCGGCGTAACGTCCGGCCGGCGAGTGCGCCACCGCTGCCATGCTACGCATGCACGCCGCAGGCGCCTGCCGCCGGCTCGTCGGACGGAAACCACGCCAGCCGCGCGCCGAGGGTGACGACGTCGCCGATGACGATCACCACCGGCGATTCGAGTCGCGCGTCGTGCGCGCGCGCAACGATGTCGTCGAGACGTCCGGTGAGCACCGTCTGCCGTTCCGTCGTGCCCCAGCGGACGAGCGCGACCGGTGTGTCGGGCGCGCGTCCATGCGCGAGCAGCTCGCGCGCGATGCGCGGGAGCGCGGCCACGCCCATGAGGACGACGAGCGTGTCGACGGCGGTGGCCAGGCGAGCCCAGTCGACGCGGTCGCGGCCCTTCGCGCATTCGTGGCCGGTGACGACGGCGAACGAGGACGCGACGCCGCGATGGGTGAGCGGAATGCCGGCATAGGCCGGCGCGGCGACGGCGGCGCTGATGCCCGGAACGACTTCGAACGGCACACCGGCGGCGGCGAGCGCTTCGGCCTCTTCGCCCCCGCGCCCGAAGACGAACGGGTCGCCGCCCTTGAGGCGCACCACGCGGCGCCCGCGCCGCGCGTGCGCGACGAGCAGCGCGTTGATCTCCTCCTGCGGCAGGGCGTGGTCGCCGCTCGCCTTGCCGGCGAAGATCCGCCGCGCGCGTGGGGCTTCGCGCAGCAGGCGGCGGTCGACGAGCCGGTCGTAGACGACGACCTCGGCGCGGCGCAACAGCGCGAGCCCGCGGACCGTCATGAGCCCGGGATCGCCCGGTCCCGCGCCGACGAGGGCGACCGAGCCTATGCGCACGCCGCGCGCTCCAGCCGTGCGCGCAGCCGCCGCGCGGCGTCCTCCCAGGACGCGCCGCCGAGCAGCGCGCCCAGGCCGTCGTCGAGCGCCGCATGCCAGTCCTGGGCACTCGCTCGACGCCCGGACGCACGCAGCTCGCGGCGCGCGGTCGCCGCGACCTCCCCCAGCGGACCATACGCTTCGGGCAGCGCACCCTCGAGGCGTTCACGGACCGCGCGCGCGAGGGCGGGGCTGGCCCCGCCGGTCGAGACGGCGACCGTGATCGGGCCGCGATGGAAGACCGCGGGCAGGATCGCGTCGCAGTGCGCGGGATCGTCCGCCGCGTTCACCCAGACGCCGCGCGCGCGGCCCTCGCGCGCGACCTCCGCGTTGACCGCGCCGTCGTCGGTGGCGGCGAAGGCGAGCGCCGCATCGGCGAGGTCGCCTTCGGCATAGGGCCGTGCCACGTGCGCGATGCGTCCGACGGCGACGAGCGCGGCGAGCGCGGGCGACAGCACGGGACTCACCACGGTGACGACGGCGCCGGCTTCGAGCAGGGCGGCGACCTTGCGCTCGGCCACGGCGCCGCCGCCGAGCACGACGCACGGCCTGCCGTCGAGCTCGACGAACAGCGGAAAGAGCGCCATGGCTATGAGTCCACGCCGGCGGGCAGCAGGCCGCCCGCGGGATCACGCTCGACGGCGGGAACCGGCCCGCCCGCGAGGAGGGCGCGCAGGGTCGAGTCGTCGTGGCGGGCCGCGAACGCACGGAAGGTTTCGCCGGCGTGGCGCTCGGCCAGATATGCGCGCAGCAGCCGTTCGATGGCCGGCGCCACCTCGATCGCCGGCACCCGCAGCCCGATCGGCCGCGCAACCGACTCTCCGGCGCCCAGCGCGCCCCCGACGCAGAAGTAGTAGGCGTCGGCGAGCGCCCCGTCGATCTTCAGCTTCTTGCCCTCGACGCCGATGTCCGCGATCCAGTGCTGACCACAGGAGTTCGGGCAGCCGGTCACGTGCAGCTTCACGTGCTCATGAAAGCTCGGCAGCCGGCGCTCGAGGTCTTCGACCAGCCGCCGCGCGAAATCCTTCGTCTCCGTCAGCGCGAGCTTGCAGAATTCCGTCCCCGTGCAGGCGACGATGCCGCGGCGAAACGGCGAGCCGCCGGTGGGAAGGCCGGCGTCCGCCAGCTCGCGCGCCAGCTTCGTCACACGCTCACGGCGCACGTTGACGAGGACGACGTTCTGCGTCGCGGTCGTGCGAGCCTGGCCGTCGCCGTGGCGATCGGCCAAATCCGCCAGCGTGCGCAGCTGGTCGGCCGAGATGCGCCCGCGGAGCACGGTGGCGCCCGCGTAGCAGAGATCGGGCTGACGCTGGGGGTGGATGCCGATGTGATCGCGGTACACGTCCTCGGGCCGCTCTTCCTGCGGTGCGCGATCGAGCGCATAGCCCAGGCGCGTTTCGATCGCATCGAGGAAGCGCGCCGCGGTCCAGCCGTGTCGCAGGAAGAGAAACTTCAGTCGCGCCTTCTCTCGATGCTCGCGCAACACGTCGGAATCGCGGAAGACCTCGGTCACCGCCCGCACCACCGGCACCGCCTGATGCCAGCGCACGAAGGCGTCCAGGCGCGTGCCCAGGCGCGGGTCGGTCGAGAGCCCTCCACCCACACGCAGCGAGAAGCCGCGCTCGCCGGACGCGGGATGACGCAGCGCCGTGAGGCCGACGTCGTTGATCTCGGGATACGAGCACCACGCGCGGCAGCCGGTGATCGTCACCTTGAATTTGCGCGGCAAGTTGTAGAAGTCCGGGTTGCCATTCAACAGGCGCGTCGCCTCGAGGACGAGTGGCGAGGCGTCGAGCACCTCCTCGGCGTCGATGCCGGCCAGCGGGCATCCCGTGACGTTGCGCGTGACGTCGCCGCACGCGCCGAGGCTGGTGAGGCCGGCGCGCCAGAGCGCATGCATCAGCGCCGGCAGGTCCTCGATCGTCACCCAGTGCAGCTGCACGTTCTGGCGCACGGTCAGGTCCGCGATGCCGCGCGCGTACCGCGCGGTCAGGTCGGCCAGCGTACGCAGCTGCGGCGCCGCCACGATGCCGTTGGGAATGCGCACGCGCACCATGAAGAACTTCGTCGCCCGGCCCTCGCCACCGCGGCCGCCGACGGCCCCGACGCCGTCGCCCTGCGAGTAGATACCCCACCACCGGAAGTACGTGCCCCACTCGGGCGGAATCGCCGCGTGACCCTCGCGGGCGAACCGCTCGATCGTCTCGTACGCCTCCCAGGGATTCAGCTCGCGTTTGAGCCGTTCCGCCCGCTCTGCCTTGCTCTCTTTCACGTCGCTCACGCTCGTCTCCGCAAAAACAAAAAGCCGGATGGCGGATCACGTCCGCTCATCCGGCTTTCGTCTTCGTCTGCGACTTATCGCCTCGGCGTTGCCCCGCTCACTCCGCCACGTACCGCAGCGGTACCTCCACCCACGCTTTACAGCGCGCGCACTTGGCAGCAACGCGGCCGGTCGCGGATTCCACTCTCAAGATCGCGTTGCGAATGATGACCTCCGTCTGGCCGTGGGCCACGACTTTCGCGCGGCAGACCGGGCATCGCCCGTCCTGGGTCGTCGCCGACGCCATGGCGGAAACTATACATTTTTGATCGGAATTGTCAAGAATCTGGGTGTGGGTCAGCAACCTGTTGATATGAGGCCGTTTTCTCGCTACGCGCCTTGGAGCGGAAACTTAGCCTGCTTCCAGGCGTCGACCCCTCCGGCCAGTGCCTCGGTTCGGAATCCCTGCTCGGAAAACTTCGCCGCCTGACCGGCGGCCGTCGCCTCCTTGGGTCACGCGCAGTAAAAGATCAGCTCCTGGCCCTTCGGCAGCGAGGCCAGTCGGCGCTGGAGCTCATGCACGGTGATCGCGCCCTCGAGCGCCATTGAGCGGCACTTGCTATCGTCCTCGTACCCGCACACGAGCAGCGCCTGTCCCTGTTGCACTCGGCGCCGCGCCTCGGCCGGCGAGATCCTGGGGACGTCCATCGTCTTCTCCTTCTCCGCAGATTCGGCCATCGGGACCCCGGAGGGGCTGCATGCCCGATGCCGTCAGCGACGTCGCACGCTCATCGCCGCGGCTCGGCGGGCAAGATCCCGGACTTGGACAGCGAGTCGGGCCGGCGGCGCGTCCAGCGGCCCGCGTCGACCGCAGTGATGAAGTCGATCACAGCGGCGTTGAAGGCCGCCGGCTCCTCGAGGTTGACCGCGTGGCCGGACTTCGGCAGCACCACGAGCGCGGACGTCGGAATCTTCCGCTTCATGAACAATCCGGGCTCCAAGCACGGCTCGTCCTCGTCACCGGTGACGATCAGCGTCGGCACTTCGAGCTTCGTCAGGCGTTCCTCGAGCGAGTACACCGTGGGGCGCCGCATCTGGACGCCGCGCATCGTGAGCGCGTGCCCCTTGGCCGAGCCCGCGCACAGCCGATCGCGGAACTCCTGCCAGCCGACCGGGTCCTTCTCGAGCAGCTGCACGCGCGACGGGCCGTGCGCGTAGAAATCACCGGTCTTCTCCATGCCCTCGGTCTCGAAGCGACGGGCCACCTGCTCGACGTCCTTCCGGTTGCCCTCGGGGTCGTCGCTGCCGTAGCCGGCGCCCGCGACGACGAGCGACAGCGCGCGATCGGGATAGGAGAGGCCGAAGTGCAGCGTGGCGAGCCCGCCCATCGAGAGACCGCACACGTGGGCGCGCGCGATCCCGAGGCCGTCGATCACGCCCTTGATGTCGTCGGCGGCCTGCTGCTGCGAATACGCCTCCGGATCGTCGGGCACGTCGGAGGGCGGATAACCGCGCGCGTTGAACGCGATCGCGCGATAGCGACGGCTGAAGAACGTCGTCTGCAGGCGCCAGCTCTGCGCGTCACCGGCGAACTCGTGGACGAACACGAGCGGCGTGCCCCGCCCCGTCTCCTCGTAATAGAGCTTGACGCTTCCGACCGCCACCGTTGGCATCGTCAGGTCTCCCGTTGACTTCGCGTACGCTCGAGCATCGCGCGAGCGGCGGCGCTCGCGGGCTGGCCCAGCGTAACACCGGCCCGTCGCGCCGTGTCGTTCATCGCGGAGATCACGCCGTCCGTCCACGTGCTCTCCGGATCGCCGATGCGCGCGCGGCGCGCGTCCACGGCGGCGGCCGCCACGTCGGCCGCATCGAGCAGCGGCAGCCCGCTGATCCCCGAGCTGTCGCGCGCCCCGCCGCCGTCGTTGAACAGCGCGCCGCGCGGGCCGATCTCGAGCGCGCGCGCCATGTTCACCCGCCCGCCGTGTGAGCCGGCACAGACGACGTCGTGACGATTGTGAGGGCCCGCGAACAGCATGGAGTCGACGAGGACCACGCGGCCGATCGTGGTCTCCAGCACGATCCGCTGACGGCGATCCACGATCGGCTCCGGCGACGGCGCGCCGGGTGGCGCGGCCAGCATCGCGAAGGCGGCATCGGCCGCCTTCTGGCCGATCACGATGCCGAGCGCGGCGGCGCGCCGGTTGACGTGGCTCACGACCCCCTCTCGGAACACGCTCTCGCCGTCGCCGATCCGTGCCGAGTGTGCCGCGACCGCGGCCGCCGGCACGCCGAGGACATCGGCGAGCGGCAGGCCGGAGACGCCCGCGGCGTCGCGGCCGACGCCCGCGTCGTGGGCGATCAGGCCGCGCACGCCGATCTCGAGCGCGAAGCCGAGCGACATGGCGCCGGCGAACGAGCCGACGACCACGACGTCGCGTGTGCCGGTATTGCCGTCGCAGCGGGTGATGGTGTCGAGGATGACGATGCGGCCGCGCGAGTCGTGATCGATGGTACGCAGGGCGCTTCCCTCCCGAGAGCGCCCATTATCGCGCGCTCAGTCCTTCTCGTCCTCCTCGGGAGGCCCGTCCTCGTTGGGACGATCGCGCCCGGCAACCTTGTCTCGTCGGGGTTGACGTTGTTCTTGTGACTCACTTGGCGCAATCAAAACGCCAGCGATGTCGTCATGCTATCTTCGCGATATGCCTCCCAAGACGATGCGGGCGTCCTTTTATGAGGGGCCGGGGCGATTTTCGACCGGCTCCGTGCCCGTGCCGTCGCTCACACACGGCGAGGCGCTGCTGCGAGTCCGTCGCGTCGGTATCTGCGGCACCGACCTCCACATCTTCCAGGGCCACCTCGATCACCGCGTTCCGCGCGGCGGCGTGATCGGCCACGAGACGTTCGCCGAAGTCGTGGAGGCGCCGAAGGACAGCGGCTTCGCCGCCGGCGATCGCGTCGTCGTCGAGCCGGTCGTCCGCTGCGGCACGTGCCGCGCGTGCCGGATGGGCGCCACGTATCTTTGCTATCAGCTCAAGGTGCTCGGCGTGGACCTGCCGGGCGGCATGCGCGAGTACTACCCGGTGACGACGGATCACCTGCTGAAGGTGCCCGATGCCCTGGGCGACGACGCGGCGGCCGTCATCGAGCCGCTGGCGGTGGCGACCCACGACGTCACACGCGCCGGGGTCAAGCGCGGTGACCGCGTGCTGGTGTTCGGCGGCGGCCCCATCGGTACGCTGATCGGGCTCGTGTGCCTCGAGCGTGGCGCCGAGGTCGTCGTCGCGGAGATCAACGACTTCCGCCTCGGCCTGCTCGGCACGCTGGGGCTGCCGACGCTCGGCCCCGGGCGCGATCCCGTCAAGTTCGTGAACGAGTGGACCGACGGCGTCGGCGTCGACGTCGCGTTCGAGGTCACGGGGCATCCCGCCGCCGTCCGCGCGATCACGGACGTCGTGCGCGTGTGGGGCACCGTCAGCATCGTCGCGATCCATTCGGAACCGATGGCCGTGAACCTCTACCAGATGTTCGCGCGCGAGCTGACCATGCACGGCAGCCGTCTGTACACGCGCGCGGCGTGGGAGGAAGCGATCCGGCTCGCCGCCAGCGGCGCGGTGCCGCTGGCGCCGCTCGTGAGCCGCACGATTCCGCTGGAGGCTCTCACCGAAGGCATGCAGGCCGCGCTGGGAGGCGCGAACGTCATGAAAGTGCTGGTGGCGCTGTGAGAGCGATCATGATCATCGCGGCGGCCATCGTCGTGGCCGGATGCACGACGCGCTTCGACATCGGCGGCGGCGACTGGACGAAACCGGGCGCACAGATCGCACAGACCACGTTCGACGAGATGGAGTGCGCCCGCGTCGCCGTGGATGCGCGGCCGTTCCCGGACACGATCGTCGGCGGCCTCGCCGACGTCGTCGTCGCCAAGATTCAGGACGTCAAGATGAGCCGCGACTTCGACTACTGCATGAGCGGCCGAGGGTACCAGCCTCGGAGCTGACGCTCAGGCGACGCGGTCGCGAAGCCCGTGCTGGCCCGCCATGCGCGCACAGCTGGCGCAGCAGAAGAATCCGTTGCCGGCCTCGACGCCGTGGCCCACCACCTTGCAGCCGCAGTGCGCACAGGCCGGCGCCATGCGGTGAATCGCGCACTCGAAGCTGTCGAACACGTGACGCGCGCCCGCCGCCACCACCTCGAAGGATTTGTCATAATCATTGCCGCACACTTCGCACTTCGCCATGGTGGTTCCCTCCTCGAGACCGGCTCGTGCAAGCCTGACGCCGCCCAGACGCGGGTGGCGTGAGCCTCGACCTGGCGCTGGCGGCGGTCGTCATCGCCGGGGCGTTCCTCGTCCTCGGCCTGGCCGGGTTCGGCAACGGCCTCGTCGCGCTCGCCTTCCTGCCGCTGGTCATGTCGCCGGTCGACGCGATCGTCCTGTTGACGCTCTACACGGTGCTCGCAACGGTCGTCATCTTCGTTCCGCTGCGTGCCGACTTCGACCCGGCGGGGTTACCGGCGCTGCTGATCGGCTCCGTGCTCGGCACGCCGCTCGGCGTGTGGGTGCTCGCCGCGTTGCCCGCGAGCACGCTGACGCGGTTGATCGGCCTCGTGCTGCTCGCGATCGTCGCGCTCGAGTGGCTGGGTGTCTACCCCGAGCGCTTGTCCGGCCGAGGCTGGGCGCTGGGGGCCGGCATCGCCGCGGGCTTCCTCGGGGCGGCCGTCGGAACGCCGGGCCCGCCGGTCGTGTTGTACACGGCATCGCAAGGATGGTCGCCGCGCACCATCAAGGCGAATCTCCAAGTGTTCTTTCTCGTGAACCAGGCGGTCATCGTGATCGGTTATTGGTGGGCGGGACTCCTCACGCCGCAAGTCTGGCGTTACACGGCGCTGTTCCTGGTCCCGGCCGCGCTCGGACTTCTGCTCGGCATGGCGCTCTTCACCCGCGTGGATCAACGGCGGTTCCGACGCATCGTCTTCGCGATCCTCTTCGCCTCGGGGCTGCTGCTCGTCGTCCGCGGCTGACCGGCGTGTTATGGTTGCGCCACCCGAACGATCCCCATCGAAAGGACCCCGTCATGAGCGTCAAGCGCCACCAGGTTGGACCCCGCATGAGCCAGGCCGTCGTTCACGGCAATACCGTCTATCTCGCCGGTCAGGTCGCCGGCGACGAGCCCACGACGAAGGCGCAGACCGAGGCCGTGCTGAAGAAGATCGACGCGCTGCTCGCGGCCGCCGGCACCAACAAATCGAATCTGCTCTCGGCCACGGTGTATCTCGCCGATATGAAGTCGTACGACCAGATGAACGCCGCGTGGGATGCGTGGGTCGATCCGGTGAACACCCCTGCACGCGCCACCGTCGAGGCCAAGCTGGCGCAGCAGAAGTTTCTCGTGGAGATCTCGGTCGTCGCGGCCCTCTGAAACGGGCGGCGTCTCGCGCGCGCCGTTCGCCGCCTCTCAGCGCCGAGTGAACGGCCACACGAGCTGCGCCGCGTAGCCGCGCGGCACCGGGTTGCCCGCGATTCCATATGTCGCCGGAAATTCCCGCGGCATCCAGTACGTGCCGAACACACGATCGATGATGGGCAGGTGGATCGCGAAGTTCTTGTCCACGGGCGCCATGGCATGGTGCCAGTGGTGGAACTTCGGCGTGCCCAGCACGCGCTCGACGAAGCCGAAGCGGAAGCGCACGTTGGCGTGGACGAACACCGCGTGGAACGAGACGAACACCAGGTACGCGTACACCGGACCCGTGGCGAAGCCGAGCACGTAGAGCGGCACGAAGGCCAGCGCGCGCGTGACGATCGCGTCCACGAGGTGGATGCGCGAGCCCGCCAGCCAGTCCATGGCCTCGGACGAGTGATGCACGGCGTGGAAGCGCCAGAGGAACGGCACGGCGTGGAACAGCCGGTGCACGGCGTACTCGGAGAGATCGGCCACGAGCACGATCTCGGCGAACTGCAGGAGCGACGGTTGCGAGGCGACCGCATTCTGAATGCCGGGGTGCACCGCCCACTTGAAGAACATCGCGGCGGGCACCAGCGTGAGCAGGACCGTCACCTGCACGAGGAGGTGGCTCACGCCGAAGTGAAACAGGTCGGTGAGCCAGCCGCGGCGCAGGACGGGCTGCTCGGGCAACCGCGCGAACACCCGCTCGAGCGGCACGAAGAGCATCGCGAGCACGAGGATGTTGAGCAGGAACCAGTCCAGGCCGAGGAAGCGCGGCGAGTCCAGCGCGCCCTCGATCGGCACCTGCGAGCCGCCGAGCAGCGTGGCGGCCACCACGCAGCCCACGGCGATGAGGCCGAGCCGGCCGCGGCGGCTCAGCACGATCGAGAGCACGCCGAGGCCGAAGGCGGCGACGAGGAACAGGTGGATCAGGAAGCGGAACGTCTCGACGGGATAGTAGCCGCGCGCGTCCGGCGTGGTGAGCACCGCCGGAAAGCGCAAGCACAGCACCCCGCCCGCCGCCAGGACGCCGAAGGCGACGGCGAAGACGCCGCTGATGAAGCCGCCGCCGAAGCGGGTATCGTAGCCGAGCGAGCGCTCGGCTAGCGGCACGAAGCCTCTAGTTGCACGCCTCGAAGAGACCGGCCGCGCCCTGGCCGCCGCCGATGCACATCGTCACCACGCCGTAGCGCGCCTTGCGGCGCAGCATCTCGTTGGCGATCGTGCCGACCATCCGCGAGCCCGTCATGCCGAACGGATGGCCGATGGAGATCGACCCGCCGTTGACATTGAGCTTGGCGGGATCCAGGCCCAGCGTGTCGCGGCAGTAGACGACCTGCGAGGCGAACGCCTCGTTGAGCTCCCACACGTCGATGTCCTCGATACGCAGCCCGTGACGCTTGAGGAGCTTCGGCACCGCGTACACGGGACCGATGCCCATCTCGTCCGGCTCGCAGCCGGCGATGGCGAAGCCGCGGAAGATGAGCTTCGGCTTGATGCCGAGCGCCTTCGCGCGGTCCATCGACATCAGCAGCGTGGCCGAGGCCCCGTCGGAGAGCTGCGAGGAGTTGCCGGCCGTCACGCTGCCGTGCTCCTTGTCGAACACGGGCGGCAGCTTGAGCAGGCCCTCGAGGGTCGTGTCGGCGCGGTTGCACTCGTCCTTCTCAACGTAGTACGGCTCCTCGCCGGCCTTCTCGCCCGTCTTCTTGTCGAAGACGGCGCGCGTGACGTGCATCGGCGCCAGCTCCTCCTTGAAGAAGCCCTCCTGCTGCGCGCGCGCCGTGCGCTGCTGAGAAAGCAGCGAGTACTCATCCTGCGCCTGCCGCGTCACCTTGTAGCGCTTGGCCACGACCTCCGCGGTGTCACCCATCGTCATGTAGATGCCGGGCAGGTGCTCCTTCACCCACGGGTTGGGCGCGCTGTCCCGCTGCATCATCGTGATCGACTCGACGCCGCCGCCGAAGACGACGTCGGCGCCGTCGTTGATGATGTAGTTCGCCGCGATCGCGATTGCGTTCAGCCCGGACGAGCAGAAGCGATTGATGGTGAGCCCGGCGACGCTGACCGGCAGCCCCGCCCGCATCGCCGCCACACGCGCGATGTTGTGGCCCTGTGCGCCGTGCGGCTGGCCGCACCCGAGGATCACGTCCTCGACTTCCTTCTTGTCGAGCTGCGGCACCTTGCCGAGCGCATCGCTGATGCAATGCGCGGCCAGGTCAGACGGCAGGGTCACGTTGAACGATCCGCGCTGCGACTTGGCAAGCGGGGTGCGGCTGCTGGCGACGACCACGGCCTCTCTCATGGCGCGTCCTTTCGTTGCTCCGCGTCTGGAGCGTGGCGCAAGTGTAACGCTAATCGGCCTGCCGCGGCAGCAGCTCGGGCACCGCGTCCAGGCTGCGGAGCTCGTGATCGGGTTTTGGAACGCCGGGCGCCAGGACCAGGCCGCGCCGATTGATCCACGCCACGCGAATGCCGAGCGGCTTGGCGCCGACCATGTCGGTGTGCTGCGATTGGCCGCAGTGCAGCAGCGCGCCGGCGTCCGCGTGGCCCTGAGCCAGGAGGAAGCGGAAGAGCGTGCCGTCCGGTTTGTAGCCCCGCGCCCGCTCGGCGGTGCAGACGACGTCGAAGCCTCGACCGAGATCCGTGGCCGCGAGCAGATCGTCGTCGATATTCGAAACGACCGCGATCCGGAGGCGACCGACGAGCCGATCGAGTGTCTGATCGACGTCGGGAAAGCGCCGAAAGCGCGGGAACGCGTCGAAGTAGTGGCGAATGAGATCGGGATCGCCGCGGACACCGAAGCGCCGAAACGTTTCCTCGAGCGACGCGCGGCAGATCTCGCGATAGGGGCGATAGGGGAGCCAGTAGCGGCGAATGTTCGCCGCCTCCCACTGTTCCCAGAATTCCAGTACGTCGACGCGCGCCGCGCCGGCCTCACGCAGGATGCTGACGAACGCGTCCCGTGAGCCGCTGCGGACGTCGACGAGAGTGCCGTAGACGTCGAAGGACACGAGACACGGCCTCGACCAAGGTCTCACATCTCCATTCTGGTAGTCCTGTCCACGATCTTGGCTCGGCCAGCACACGCCACCACCTTCGACTTCACCTGGGAATCGCAGGCCTGGGTGAGAACATTCGACAGCGCGACCGGGTTCAGCGTTACCGGACCGTTCGACCTGTCGGGCCACGGAACCGTGACGTTGGCCGATCTGGCCGGCGGCGGTCGCTCCCTGCAGTTCGATGGCAGCTTTGGGGGCACGCTGATCGCCTCGGGTGACGGAACCTTCAACGGCCCCATGAGGTTTCCGACCTCGGTCGACCCGCGCTCCGGTCTTGGTGTCCTCACGCCGACGTCCGACGGGTTCACGCTCGTGGTGCATCGCGCGGCGTCCGGGCCAGATCCGGGCGCCGCATTCTCTGGTGTCGCCACGCCGTTGAGCCCCTCCGAGAATCCGACCGCGACGGCACCCGAGCCCGGCGTGTTGGTGATGCTCTCGGTGGGCCTCGCCGCCGTGGCGCGGCTGAAACGGTGGCGACGCGACTGAGCCGGGTCTGAGGACTAGCGGCCGCCTGGCGGCGCACCGGCGGCGTAGGCGGCCGCGACGTCCTTGCTCGTGTCGCGCTGGAACGTCGGCGACATCACGATCTCCTCGATGACCGTGCGCTGCGGCATCGTGCAAACCATCAAAATGGCGCGCGCGACGTCGTCGGCCTGCATCATCGTGGAGCGAGCCTGCGCGTCCGGAACGAGCGGACGCTTGTCGAGGATCGGTGTGTCGACCTCGGCCGGCAGCACGGTCGTGGCCCGGATGCCCTTGTTGCGCAGCTCCGTGTGCAGCGCCTGCATCATCGCGCGCGCGCCGGCCTTGGCCACGCCATAGGCGACACCGGAAAAGCCGCCCGGCCGCAGCGCGGCCATCGACGCCACCGTCACGACGGTGCCCGCGCCGCGCTCGAGCATCGAGGGCAGCAGCGTCTGCGTCAGCGCGTACACGCCCGTGGTGTTCACGCCGAGCACGGAGTCCCACTCGTCCTGGCCGATCCAGCGGATGCTGCGCGCGTGACTCGACTGGCCGGCGTTGTTGATCAGGATGTCGACGCCGCCGAACGTCTTCAGCGCCCACGCGCCGAGCTCGCGCGCCTCGCGCGGCTTGGTGAGGTCGCACGTCGTGCTGACGGCGGTGCCCTTCTCGCGCTGGATCTCGGCGACGACCTGCTCGAGCGGCTCCTTGCGGCGACCCGCGAGCGCCACGCGCACGCCCTCGGCGGCGAGCAGCAGCGCGGTGGCGCGGCCGATGCCCGAGCCACCGCCGGTGACGAGGGCGATCTTGCCTTCGAGGGCCTTCATCGCGGCAGCCGCGACGTTTCGGCGCAGACGCGCTCGACCTCGTCGACGGTCTTGGGCGTGCCGGCCGTCAGGATCTCGCGGCCGGCGGCGGTGATGAGCACGTCGTCCTCGATGCGCACGCCGATGCCGCGGAACTGCTTCGGCACGGCGTGAGTCACCTTGGGCGCCTTGGCCTTCTCTTCCTCTTCCAGCTTCCTGGCGACGGCGATCCCGAGGCGGTAGCGGCGCTCCCACTGCTCCTCTTCGCTGTACTCACGCAGCGAATAGGTCACGCTCTCGCGCTCGGGGTCGATGTAGAGCCCGGGCTCGACGGTGAAGACCATCCCCGGCTCGAGCGCACGCGAGGCGCCGTGCATGCGGTAATCGCCGACGTCGTGCACATCCATGCCGAGCCAGTGCCCGGTGCCGTGCATGTAGAACTCGCGATAGTGATGCATCGCGAGCGAGTCGGCGACGCCGCGGGGCAGGAGCTTGAGATCCACGAGGCCCTCGGTCAGCACGCGGCGGGCGGCGTCGTGGACCATCTCGTAGCGCACGCCAGGCTTGGCCGCCTCGATGCCCGCCAGCTGGGCGCGCAGCACCACGTCGTAGATCGCGCGCTGCGGCCCGGTGAAGCGGCCGCTCACGGGGAAGGTGCGGGTGATGTCGGCGGCCATGTAGCCGTACTCGCAACCGGCGTCGATGAGCAGCAGGTCGCCCGCCTCCATGCGCCGCGTGTTCTCGACGTAGTGCAGGATGCAGGCGTTGGCACCCGACGCGACGATCGACGGGTACGCATTGCGCGCCGAGCCGTTGACGCGAAAGACGTACTCGAGCGCCGCCTGCACCTCGTACTCGTGCATGCCCGGCGCCGCGTAGCGCATGGCCTCCGCGTGGGCGTCGCGGCTGATCGCGCACGCGCGGCGCAAGCGCACGAGCTCGGCCTCCGTCTTGCGCAGCCGCAGATCGTGCAGCAGCGGGCCCGGATCCTCGATCCTCACCGGCGTGGCGAAGCCGCGCGCCCGGGCCCCGCGCAGCTCGGACACGAGGCGCGTGATGCGGGCGTCCAAGGCGGCGTTGCCGAGACGGTAATAGAGGACGGGACGCTCGACCGCGTACTCGCGAAGCTTGGCATCGAGCTGGTCGATCGTGTACGCGGCGTCGGCGCCGAAGGTCGCGATGGCGCCCTCCGTGCCCGCGCGCCGGCCGTTCCAGATCTCCATCTCGCGGTCGCGCGGCCGCACGAAGAGCACGAAGCGCTCTTTCGCGTGCGCCGGGTTGATGACGGCCACCGCGTCGGGCTCGTCGAAGCCCGTGAGGAAGAAGAAGTCGCTCGCCTGCCGGAACTCGTAGTGCACGTCGCCGTTGCGGAGGCTCTCGACGCCGCCGGGCACGACGGCGAGCCCATCGCCGAGCGCGGCGGCGAAGCGCTGGCGGCGCTCGAAGAAGGGTGCCAGGTCAGGGCTCATACGCACTTGATACCATACCCGACGTCCGATGACCCGCCTCAGCGTCCTCGACCAGTCGCCCGTCCGCAGCGGCGCCGCACCCGCCGATGCGATCCGCGAGACGCTCGCGCTGGCGCGTCGCTGCGATGAGCTGGGCTACACGCGCTACTGGCTGGCCGAGCATCACTCGACGCCGGCGCTCGCCGGCTCCGCGCCGGAAGTCCTGATCGGCCAGGTCGCCGCGATGACGTCGGGCATCCGCGTCGGCTCGGGCGGCGTGATGCTCCAGCACTACAGCGCCCTGAAGGTCGCCGAGAACTTTCGCGTGCTCGAGACGCTCTATCCCGGCCGCATCGACCTCGGCATCGGCCGCGCGCCCGGCAGTGATCAGCTCACGGCGCGCGCGCTGGGCGGCGGCGCGCCGGAGTTCTTTCCCCGGCAGGTGCAGGATCTCGTCGCCTTCGTGCACGGCGAGCTGCCGCCCGAGCATCCGTTCGCGAAGGTGCGGGCCATGCCGACGGGGCCGACGGCGCCCGAGTTGTGGCTCCTCGGCTCGAGCGATCAGTCGGCGGCGCTGGCCGCGCACTTCGGCGCCGCGTTCTCGTTCGCGCACTTCATCAACGCCGACGGCGGCGCCGAGATCATGCGCGCCTACGCGCGCGAGTTCAAACCCTCGCCCTGGCTCGCCACGCCGCAGGCGAGCGTCGCCGTCTTCGTCGTGTGCGCCGACACGCACGCCGGGGCCGAGCGTCTGGCGCAGAGTCGCGACCTGTTCGTCGCGCGGCTGTACACGGGGCGTGGCGGCCGCTATCCGACGGTGGCGGAGGCGGAGGCGCACGAGTACACGGCGTGGGAGCGCCAGATCGTCGAGCATGCACGCGGCCGCCGCCTGGCCGGCACGCCGGCCGAGTGCCGCGAGCGTCTCGAGGCGCTGGCCGCCGACTACGGTGTCGAGGAGATCGTGGTGGTGACGATCACCGAGACGGTCGAGACGCGCCGACGATCCTACGAGCTGCTCGCCGAGGCGTTCGAGCTGACGCGACGATGAGCCGCGCGGTGCCCGAGTTTCGCGAGCCGAGCGGTATCGAGCGCGTCTTCAACCGGCTGTTCGGTGTGCTCGTCGGCCTGGGCCTGGCCCCGCGCTACAACTATCTGGTCGAGGTGCGCGGCCGGAAGACCGGCCGCGTGTATTCGGCTCCGATCAACATCGTGGACGTCGGGAGCCGACGATTTCTCGTGGCTCCGCGCGGCCGAACACAATGGGTGCGCAACGCCGAGGCCGCCGGCGACGTCGTGCTGAAGCGTGGCGCGAGCCGCCGGCACTTCCGAATCCGTCCCGTCTCGGGTGACGAGAAGCTCGACATCCTCAAGGCCTATCTCGATCGCTACAAGCTCGCCGTCCAGCGGTACTTCACGGTGCAGGCCGGCTCCGACGCGCGTGCGTTTCGCGAGGTCGCCGAGCGGTATCCCGTGTTCGAGCTGCTGATCCCGGACGAGAGGGCCCCGGGCTAGACGCGCCTGACGTCGGGCCGCCCGAACAGTCCGTACGGCCGGAGGAACAACGCCGCCAGCAGCACGAGATAGGACGCGATGTTGCTGAAGCCGCCGCCCAGCAGCGGATCGAGATAGCCCGCCGCGAGCGATTCGAGCGTGCCTACCGTGAGCGCGCCGACGATCGCGCCGGCGATGCTGTCCAGCCCGCCGATGATGACGATGGGAAACACTCTGAGCCCCACCAGCACGACACCGAAGCCGCCGCCCCCGACGAGCGTCCACAGCGTCCCGGCCAGGACCGACACGACCCCCATCACCGCCCACGCGATGGCGAAGTGCAGATGAAGATCGATGCCGGCGGACATCGCCGCCTGCTGGTCGTCGGCGATCGCGCGCAACGCCACGCCCGTCCGGCTGCCGTGGAAGAGCCACGCCACGATCGCGGTGCAGAGGACGGCCACCACGGCGGCCGCGAGCTTGTCCGCGGCGACGGCCACGCCGCCGATCACGAACGGCTGCGCGAGGGCCGGCAGCACGATCCGTGACGGGACGTCCGCGAACGCCATGGCGGCCGCGCCGCGCACCAGCGCGCCGAGCCCGAGGGTCACCATGATCACCGAGATCAGCGGTTGGCCGACGAGACGGCGAAGCACGATGCGGTTGAAGGCGACGCCGAGGCCCGCCATGCCGGCGCAGCCGGCGACGAGCGCGCCCGGCAAGCCGAGACCGACCGCGTGCAGCCCGAAGGTCACGAGACGCGAGGCGAGCATGACCCACTCACCGACGGCGAAGTTGATCATGCGCGAGGCGCGATACACGACGACGAACGACAGCGCGACGAGGGCATAGAGCGCGCCGGTGAGCGCGCCGTCGACGACCAGCGCGACGAAGAAGCCCATCGCGTCGGTATAATGTTCTCACCGTCGCATCAGCACAAGGAGATGTCCATGGCAGACGCCGTCATCGTTTCCACCGCCCGCACGCCGATCGGCCGCGCGTACCGCGGCGCGTTCAACAACACGCACGGCGCGACGATCGGCGGCCACGTCATCGCGCAGGCGGTCAAGCGCGCGGGGCTCGAGCCGGGCGCGATCGAAGACGTCGTGATGGGGGCAGCACTGCCCGAAGGCGCCACCGGCCAGAACATCGCCCGCCAGGCCGCCCTGCGTGCCGGACTGCCGGTCACGACGGCGGGCACGACCATCAACCGCTTCTGCTCGTCGGGCATGCAGGCGATCGCGGTCGCCGCGCACCGCGTGATCGTCGATCGCGTGCCGATCATGGTCGCCGGCGGCCTCGAGTCGATCAGCCTCGTGCAGACCGAGCACATGAACCTGCATCGCCTGCGCGACGAATGGCTCGAAGAGCACAAGCCCGAGATCTACATGACGATGATCGAGACGGCCGAAGTCGTCTCCAAGCGCTACGACATCACGCGCGAGAAGCAGGATGAGTACGCGCTGGTGAGCCAGCAGCGCATCGCCGCCGGGCAGAAGGCCGGCCGCTTCGACGCGGAGATCGTGCCGATGCCGACGAAGAAGATCGTCGTCGACAAGGCGAGCGGCGAGACGCGCATCGAGGACACGCTGCTGCGGCAAGACGAGGGCAACCGGCCCGACACGACGCTCGAGGGCCTCGCTGCGCTCAAGCCGGTCACCGGCGAGAAGGGCCACATCACCGCGGGCAACGCCAGCCAGCTCTCCGACGGCGCGTCCGCGTGTGTGGTGATGGACGCGAAGCTCGCGGAGCGCCGCGGCCTGCATCCGCTCGGCATCTTCCGCGGTTTCGCCGTCGCCGCGTGCGAGCCCGACGAGATGGGCATCGGGCCGGTGTTCGCGGTGCCGCGCCTGCTCGAGCGCACCGGCATGAAGATGGACCAGATCGATCTCTGGGAGCTGAACGAGGCGTTCGCGGTGCAGGTCATCTACTGCCGCGACAAGCTCGGGATTCCGATGGAGAAGCTCAACGTCGACGGCGGCGCCATCTCGATCGGCCACCCGTACGGCATGAGCGGCGCGCGCATGGTCGGCCACGCGCTGATCGAGGGCAAGCGCCGCGGCGCCCGCTACGTCGTGTGCACGATGTGCATCGGCGGCGGCATGGGCGCCGCGGGTCTGTTCGAAGTCGCCTGAAACGTGGGGGGCCCCGAGATGGCCCCCCGCGCAACGGGGATGCCGCCAACGTGTGTTACCTGGTGGTTCCGGGGGGCGCGGACGGCGTGGCCACACGGTCCCAGCGCGGCGCGCTCTCCAGCTTCGCCTGCTCCAGCGTCGCCACGTTTCGCTTCCCGTCCGACGCGATCTTCAGATCCGTCCATGGCACGACGACCTTCTTCTCGCCGACGCCCATGAAGCCGCCGAGGCCGATCACGACGTAACTGATCCGGCCGTCGTGCGTGTCGATCAATAGATTGTCGATCTCGCCGACCTCGCGCCCCTGCTCGTTACGAACGGGCATGCCGAGCACGTGCCGCATCTCGCTCAATCCGAGCTCGCGCCAGACCGGCTGCGGCGCGCGTGGCGGTGCCGGCGTCTGCGCCGAGACGACGCCCGGGACGCAGACGAACGCGAAGGTCACGAGCGCCACGCCTAAGTCTTTCATCGAGGGCCTCCGAACGAGACGAGCGCCCCGGAGAGTCCGGGGCGCTCGCGGCTCGCGAAGTGCTGGGCGACTTCGTCCCGCACACTTCGGTTGGGGCTATTGCTCCGGTTGGGCTATTGCTTGTTAGGGTTGTACGGCGTCGGTGACGTGGTGGAAGGACTGGCCGACGGCGAGCGCTCCACGCCTGCACGTCGCTCGTAGCGCGGCGCGCTCTCGAGCTTGGCCTGGTCCATGACGACGGCATTCTTCTTGCCGTCGGCCGCAGGCGCAGACTTCAGATCCGACCAGGGCACGACGACCTTCTTCTCGCCCACACCCGCCAGGCCACCGAGGCCGATAACGACATGGCTGACTTTGCCGGTCTGGGTGTCGATCAGGAGCTGGGCGACCTCGCCGAGATCCTTGCCCTCGGCATTCTTGATGCGGGTGCCGATGATGTCCTTGGTCTCATGCAGAGCGGCAGTGTTCTTCCAAGCCGGCGCCTTGGTGTCGCCCGCCGGTCGGTCGGCCGGACGCGTGGTCTGAGCGGAAACGACGAGCGGTGCGGTGAACAGCACCGCGACAAAGCCTGCGAGTAACTTTTTCATGCGTTGGCCTCCTCCTATGCTACGACCATGGAGGCACGGAGCAACGAGGATGCCAGCGTTCGCTACCGCCCGGACTCCACGAGGCGCCAGCCGGCCTCGGCCAGCGGCCGCGCGCGCTCGCCACGCTCGCGCGCGTTGGGATCGTTGGCAGTGCCCGCAATCACCCGACCCATGATCCCCTGCGCGATGGCCGCAAGCCGAAACTCCGCGAACGCGATGTAGAAGTCCCAGTGCTCGATGGCCGGACGCTTGGTGCGGCGACAGTAGGCGGCGAGGTACTCGGCCTCGGTCGGGATGCCGAGGTCGGATAGCGGGGCGTCACGCAGGCCTTCCCACTCGTTGCCGAGGTGATACGGCATGCAGTTGTAGGCGAGATCGGCAAGAGGATGGCCGAGCGTCGACAGCTCCCAGTCGAGCACCGCGGCGACGCGTGGCTCGGTGGGATGCATGATCATGTTGCCGGGCCGGTAATCGCCGTGGACGAGCGTCGTCTCGGCGCTGGCGGGAATGTTCTTCGGCAGCCACTCCATGAGCCGTTCCATCGCGTCGATCTTCTCGGTCTCGGAGGCGCGGTACTGCTGGCTCCACCGGTGGATCTGCCGCGCGTAGTAGTCGCCCGGACGCCCGAAGTCGGCGAGACCGACGGCCTTCCAGTCGACCAGGTGCAGGCGCGCGAGCACGTCGTTCAGCGAGTCGTAGAGCGCCCGGCGCTCGGCGGGCGTGGCCCCCGGCAGATTCGCGTCGCGAAAGATCCGTCCGTGCACGCAATCCATCACGTAGAAGATCGTGCCGATCACGCTGTCGTCCTCGCAGAGGACGTACGGCTTTGGCACGGGCACCGTGGTGTGGGCGGCGAGCGCCGCCAGCACGCGGTACTCGCGGTCGACGGCGTGCGCGGACGGCAGCAGCTTCCCCGGCGGCTTGCGCCGCAGGACGTACTCGCGGCCGCCGGCGGTCAGATAGTAGGTCGGATTGGACTGCCCGCCGCGGAACTGGCGTACGGTCAGCGGCCCGCGAAATCCGTCGATGTGTTGCGCCAGGTAGCGCTCGAGCGCGCCGACGTCGAAGCGGTGGACGTCACGGACTTCGGCGGTGCCCTCGATCATCGGGCGTCGAGCATACCATCGCGCGACCCGCGGTATACTCCGAGGCCGTGAGTCCCATCGACGGCGGCGAGCTCGACGGCCGTGTGGCCATCGTCACCGGCGGCGGCCAGGGCATCGGACGCGCCACCGCGCTCGAGCTGGCGCGACTCGGCGCCGACGTCGTGATCGCCGAGCTGAACGCGCAGGGCGCCGAGCGCACGGCGAAGGAGGTGCGCGGCCTCGGACGCAAGGCGCTCGCGCTGCCGACGGACGTCACGCGGCGCTCCGACCTCGCGACCATGGCCGATCGGACGCGCGCCGAATTCGGCCGCATCGACGTGCTCGTCAACAACGCCGGCATCTATCGCGCCGCCGCGTCGCTCGACGTCACCGAGGAGCACTGGGACGCCATCATGACGATCAACGCCAAGGCGGTCTTCTTCGCCAGCGTGGCCGTGCTGCCCACGATGATCGCGGCCAAGCGCGGCAGCATCGTCAACCTCGCCTCGATGGCCGGCAAGATCGGCAGCAAGACGAACCTGCCCTACAACGCGAGCAAGGCGGCCGTGGTGAGCATGACCAAGAGCCTGGCCCTCGCCCACGCCGCCGACGGCGTGCGGGTGAACTGCGTGTGCCCCGGCTTCGTCGAGACCGACATGTGGACGAAGGTCGCGCGCGAACAAGGCGCGCTGCTCAACATGTCGGCCGAGGAGTTCACGCGCGCGCGCGAGAAGGCCGTGCCGCTGGGCCGCATGGAGCGGCCCCAGGACGTCGCGGCGGTGATCGGCTTCCTCGCCTCCGATCGCGCGGGGTACATGACGGGCCAGGCGCTGAGCGTGGACGGCGGCCTCGTCATGCACGGCTGAGGTCGGCGTGGAGTTCGATCCCGCCGCGCTGCCGCCGAACGGCATGTACAAGCTGCTCATCAGCTCGGTGGTCCCGCGCCCCATCGCCTGGGTGTCGAGCGTCGACGCCGCGGGCGTGCGCAACCTGGCGCCCTTCTCGTATTTCATGGCGATCACCGACGATCCGCCGACGATCGCATTCTCGTGCTCGTACCGCGGGGCGGGCGCCGACGGCAGGAAGGACACGCTGCGCAACGTGGAGGCCACGCGCGAGTTCGTCGTCAACGTGGTGGACGACGAGCGCGCCGCCCAGATGAACGTCACGTCGGGCGACTACCCGCCCGAGGTGGACGAGTTCGAGGTCGCGGGGCTCTCGGTGGCACCCGGCGCACGCGTCAAGGCACCGCGGGTGTCCGACGCGCCCATCGCCATGGAATGCCGGCTCGATCGCATCGTGCCCGTCGGCCGCGCCAACCTCGTGCTGGGCCGTATCGTGTACGTCCACGTGCGCGAGGGGCTCTACGATCCGGCCACCGGTCGCGTCGACATGCACCGCCTGCGGCCGGTCGGCCGCCTGTCCGGCAATCTCTACACACACGTGCACGACATCTTCGAGATGAAGCGCCCCAACCCGGACTACCGCGGCTGACGCGAGGCGCAGCGTGCACGACCTCGTGATCGACAATGCGCTCGTGATCGATGGCCTCGGCGGCCCCGCGCGACCAGGTGGCGTCGCCGTGGCGGACGGCCGCATCGCCGCCGTCGGCGCCGATCTCGGCGCGGCGCGCCGGCGTGTGGACGCGCGCGGGCTGACGCTGACGCCGGGCATCGTGGACCTGCACACGCACTACGACGCGCAGCTCACCTGGGACTCGTTCGCGACGCCCTCGACCGCGCTCGGGGTGACCACCGTCGTCATCGGCAACTGCGGCTTCACGATCGCTCCCTGCCGCCCCGCCGATCGCGATCTCACGCTGCGCGCGCTCACGCACGTGGAGGGCATGTCGCTCGAGGCGCTGCGCGCCGGTGTGCGGTGGGACTTCCAGACCTATCCCGAGTACCTCGACGCGCTGGAGCGGCGCGGCGTCGTCCCCAACGTGGGCGCCTTCGTCGGCCATTCGTCGGTGCGGACGTTCGTGCTCGGCGCTGACGCCACGAAACGCGCGGCCACCGACGCCGAGATCACCGAGATGCGCCGGATCGTCCTGGAGGCGATGCGCGCGGGGGCCATCGGCTTCGCCACCTCCACGCTCGAGCAGCACAACGGCGAAAACGGCATTCCGATGCCCTCGCGGCTGGCCGACGCGCGCGAGCTGCTGGCGCTCACGGGAGCCTTGGGCGAGGCCGGGCGCGGCGTCTTCATGCTCACCAAGGGCAGCACGACCACGGTACCGTGGCTGGAGGAGGTCGCCGCGAAGAGCGGACGGCCCGTGATGATCGCGGCGATGTTCGTCGACCCCGGGGATCCCACGCGGGTGTTTCGCGAGGTGGCGGAGATCGAGGCCGCGCGCGCCCGCGGTCGCGAGCTGTGGGCGCAGGTCGGCTGCTTTCCGCTGGGCATGGAGTTCACCCTGCGCCATCCGTATCCGCTCGAGGCATTCCTGGCATGGCGCCCGGCCATCGAGGCCGCCGACGAGACGGCATACCGCAGCGTCCTCGCCGATCCGTCGTTCCGCAAGCGCCTCAAGGACGAGGCGGCGATTCCCGGCGTGCCCAACCGATTTTCGAACAAGACGTGGCCGCATCTCACGATCATGTCGGTGGAGCGCGCCGAGCATCGCGCGCTCGTCGGCCGGACGATCGGCGCGCTCGCCGCGGAGTCCGGGCGTGACCCGTTCGACGTCTTCCTCGACTTCGGCCTCGACGGCGAGCTGGACGCCATGTTCGACTGCCGCCTCTTCAACACCGACGAGGACGAGGTGCGACGGCTCCTGCAGCACCCGCACGCGGCGGTCGCGCTCTCCGACGCCGGCGCGCATCTGTCGTTCCTCTGCGACGCGGGCTTCGGGCTGCACCTGTTCGGTCACTGGGTGCGCGAGCGCGGCGACCTCACGCTGCCCGAAGCCGTCAAGCGCGTGACGAGCGACGTCGCGGCCGCCTATCGCATCGGTGATCGCGGTCGCCTGGTACCCGGCGCGTGCGCCGATCTGCTGCTCTTCGATCCCGCCACCGTCGCGCGCGGCAGCAAGCGCCGGGTGCGGGATCTACCTACGGGCGCCGCGCGTCTCGACACGCCCGCGGTCGGCGTGCACGGCGTGTGGGTGAATGGCGTGCGGACCGTCGACGACACCGGAATCATCGCGGACTGCGGCCGTCCCGGCCGCGTGCTCCGCGATTTTCGCGACTGACGCTCCAACTTTGCGCTCGGCCCCGCGACGGGGCACTTCGCGCGCGGGATGCGCGCGCTCGCTGGCGCTCGCTTTGCAATGATACTCTTCGATCATGCGGATCGCTCAGGTCGCGCCGCTCTATGAGCCCGTTCCACCGCGCCTCTATGGCGGCACCGAGCGGGTCGTCTCCTATATTACCGAGGAGCTGGTGCGGCGCGGTCACGAGGTGACGCTCTTCGCGAGCGGCGATTCACGGACGGCGGCGCGACTGGTCGCGGTGACCGAGCGCGCCCACCGGCTGGACGGCAGCAGCCGCGAGGTGCTCGCGGCGGACTTCAGCCGCGAGCTCGGCCGCGTGTTTCGCCACGCGCGCGACTTCGACGTGATCCACTGTCACGTCGACTACCTCGCGTACCCGTTCGCGAGCCTGATACGGACGCCGACGCTGCACACGCTGCACGGACGGCTGGATCTGGCGTACCTTGGACCTGTGTTCCGCGAGTTCCCCGAGGTTCCGCTGGTGTCGATCAGCAATGCGCAGCGCGCGCCGCTGGCGTCGCTCGACGTCACCTGGGCGGGCACCGTGTATCACGGCATGCCGCTCGATCGATCGCCGTTCGTCGCTCAGCCCGGCGAATACCTGGCCTTCCTCGGGCGGCTGGCGCCGGAAAAACAGCCCGAGGTCGCCATCGAGGTGGCCAAGCGCGTCGGAATGCCGCTGCGCATCGCCGCCAAGATCGACGCAAACGATCGCGAGTACGTGGATCGCGTCGTCCGGCCGCTCCTCGACGATCCGCTGATCGAGTTCATCGGTGAGGTCGAGGACGACCGCAAGGCCGCGTTCCTCGGGGGCGCGCGGGCCCTGCTCTTCCCCATCGACTGGCCCGAGCCGTTCGGCCTCGTGATGATCGAGGCGATGGCCTGCGGGACCCCCGTCATCGCGCGGCCGTGCGGCGCCGTCCCGGAGATCGTCGAGGACGGCCGGACGGGCCTCATCGGCGACACCGTCGACGAGCTCATCGAAGCCGTGAAACGGATCGACACGATCGACCGCGCCGAGTGCCGCCGCCGTGTCGAGCAGCGATTCAGCGTCCCGCGCATGGTGGACGACTACGAAGCGCTCTACCGCCGCGCGTTGACCGCGCGGCAGGCGGCATGAACGAGCGACTACCCAGCGACGACGTGCTCATCGGCGAGCACTACTACATCCTCGCCTCCAGTCTCGCCGCCGATCTGCCCAAGCTCGTCCTCAAACACGACGACGCGTTCCTGGTGGCCGATCGCCGCGGCGATTTTCCGAACGTTGCCGGTGAGTTTGGCTTCTTCGTCGGCGACACGCGCTTTTTGTCGCTGCTCGAGCTGCGGCTGCACGGCCTGCGCGGTATCGCGCTGAACGCCGGGGTCTCCGACGACGCGCTCGAGGCGGCCATCGACCTCACCAATCCCGACATGCCGCTGCGCCCGCAGGTGGTGCTCCCCGGGCGCTCGATGCGGCTGGCGCGCCGGCTCACGATCTACGGCCCGCAGCTCTATCACTGGATGGCCGTGGAGTCGTTCGTCCACGAGCGCCACGACCTCGTGCTGACGCTGTCGTTCGCAGCCGACTTCGTGGACGTCTTCGAGGTGCGCGGGCATCCGCGCCCGCAGCGCGGTCAGATGCTGCCGCGCGAGGGCGACGCGCGCGTCGTGCGTCTGGGCTATCGCGGTCTCGACGGCCTCGTGCGCACCTCCACGCTCGCCTTCGATCCGCCGCCCGACCGGCTCGACGCGACCGGCGCCGATTACCGCTTGTCGCTCACGTCCGGCGACCGCATCGAGCTGTCGCTGGTCGTGACCGCCAACGTCGAGCCCGCCGTGCCGCGGCGCGCGCTGACGTTCCACGACGCCGGCCTGCGGCGGCGGGCGCCCGTGGAGCGCCTGGAGCAGGAGGCCACTCGTATACGTACGAACCACGACCTCTTCGATCACTGGCTGCAGCGGTCGCGGCAGGATCTCCATCTGCTGTTGACGGAGACGCCGGACGGCTTCGTGCCGTACGCCGGTATTCCGTGGTACGTGGCGCCGTTCGGCCGCGACGCGCTCATCACCGCCTCGCAGCTTCTGCCGTTCGAGCCCGAGGTCGCGCGCGGCACGCTGCGCTATCTGGCCCGCATGCAGGGCACCGTCGACGACGCCTTCACCGACCAGGAGCCGGGCAAGATCCTGCACGAGTACCGTCGCGGCGAGATGGCGACCTGCCGCGAGATCCCATTCATCCCGTACTACGGCAGCGTGGACGCTACGCCGCTGTTCGTCATGCTCGCCGCCGAGTATCTGAAGTGGACCGACGACCTCGACTTCACGCGGGAAATGTGGCCGGCGGTCGAGCGGGCGCTCGGCTGGATGCGGGCGACGGGGGAGGCGCAGGGGCGCGGCTTCCTCACGTACGCGCGCCGCTCGCCCGTGGGCCTGCCGAACCAGGGCTGGAAGGACTCCCACGATTCCGTGATGCACGCCGACGGCCGGCTGGCGGAGCCGCCCATCGCGCTGGCCGAAGTGCAGGGCTACCAGTACGCGGCGCTGCTCGGCGCGGCGACGATGGCGGAGGCGCTCGGCCGCGACGCGGAGGCGCCGGCGCTACGCGCGCGGGCGCGCCGACTGCAAGAGAGGTTCGAGGCGGACTTCTGGATGCCCGACCAGGCGTTCTACGCGCTGGCGCTCGACCGTGAGGGCGCGCCGTGTCGCGTGATCTCCTCCAACCCGGGCCATTTGCTGTGGACGCGGATCGTCAGCGACTCGCGCGCGCAGATCGTCGCGCGGCGGCTGATGCAGGACGACATGTTCACGGGTTGGGGCCTGCGCACACTGTCCAGCCGCGAGCGTCAGTACAACCCGATGAGCTATCACAACGGCTCCGTGTGGCCGCACGACACCGCGCTGGCCGCCGTCGGCATGCGCAATTACGGAATGACGTCGCAGTTCACCATCCTCGCCACGGGAATCTTCGAGTCCGTCCTGCAGTTCGACGACATGCGGATGCCCGAGCTGTTCTGCGGCTTTCCGCGGGTGTCTGGACACGCGCCCACACGCTACCCCGTCGCCTGCTCGCCGCAGGCGTGGGCCAGCGGCGTGGTGTTCCTGCTCGTGGGCGCCATGCTCGGGCTGCGGCCCGAGGCGGCGGACAATCAGATCACGCTCTCACGGCCGACGTTGCCGGGCTGGCTCACGTGGATCGACGTGCGGGGACTGCGCGTGAGCAAGTCACGGCTGGCCGTGCGCGTCTCCCAGGGGTCCGACGGCGCCGCCGTGGAGCTGCTCGCGCGCGACGGCGACGCCGAGCTCGTCGTGCGCCGCTAGCTCGGACCTCTCACCGTTCGCTCAGCCGCCGACGTTCAGCAAGAACCCACACACGAGCGCCGCGACCAGCGCCGCGCAGATCACGGCGTATTCGCGATCGCGCAGCCGCACGAACTCCGCCAGCGCGACGAGCAGTGCCGCGCCCGGCGTGGCGAGGAGCACCACGATGCCCGCGGTGATGAGGGCCACCGGATCGGGCGGCCGGCGCCCGAGCGTCCGCGCGAGCTGGGGCAGCGAGACGAAGACGTCGGCCGACCGCCCGGCTTCGCGGTTCTCGACGACGTGCGCGACGTCGAGCGGGTGCGCCGTTCGCGCGGCGCGGACCTCCAGCGCCACCAGGCCCACGAGCATGAGCGCGACCGCGAGCGACCCGCCGAGCAGGAGAATGCGCGAGGTCGCACGCTCCACACCACTCACCCGAGCACTCCGAGGCCTCGCAGCAGCATGGAGATGGCGAGATAGATCACGATGGGCAGGAACAGCTTACGCACGGTCGTGTTGCGCAGGTGCCCGATGAGTCGCGTCCCGCCGTAGGACCCCACCAGAACCCCGAGCGCGACCGGCGTGGCGATCACCGGATGGATGTCGCCGCGACCGAAGTACACGCCGGCGCTGGCCGCCGCCGTCAGCCCGATCATGAAGTTGCTCGTGGCCGTCGAGACTTTCATCGGCAGGCGCATGAACGTGTCCATGGCGAGCACCTTGAACGCGCCGCTCCCGATGCCGAGCAGACCCGACAGGAGTCCTGCCCCGAACATCACCGCGACGCCCGCCCGCACGCGCACGGCGCGATAGGCCACGTCGCGGCCGAGCAGGTGATCGTAGTACACGCCGTCGAGCGCGAACCGCTGGGCGAGCGGATCGGCCGTGAGCGACTCCGCGACCTCCACGTGGAGCTGCCGGATCGTCGTCAACGCCGAGTAGCCGAGGGCGAGCCCGAAGAGCGCCTGCAACGCGCGGGGCGGCACGATGCCGACGAGACTGGCGCCGGCGAGGGCGCCCGTCACCGTGAACAACGCGAGGAAGAGGCCGAGGCGGATGTTGGCCAGTCCGGAGCTCAGGTGGCCGGCCGCGGCGCCGCACGAGGTGGCGATGACCGACACGATGCTGGCCCCCATGGCGTAGGGCAGACTCACACCGAAGAACAGCGTGAGGATCGGCACGAGCAGGATGCCGCCGCCGAGGCCGAGGAGCGCCCCGAGCACCCCCGCGCCCGCCGCGGCGCCGAGCAGCGTGAGCAGAAACGGGACGTCGCTCACGGCTGGCGCTCGATGACGATCGCGCGGCCGTTGAGTCGCTCCAGCAGGCGCTCGGCGCCCGCCTCGTACCACGCGCGAAAGATCCCGATGTCGCCGGGCGCGCCGATGCGCCGCGCGTCGCGCGCGAAGAGCTCGGCGGCCACCGCGCGCGCGAGCGCCGCGCGCCCGTGCACGCCGCGGGCGGTGATCAGCTCATGCACGATGCGTGTCTCCTCGCTGTCCGGCACGCATCGCTCGATCCACGAGACACGCTCGTGGCCATTGGGTGTCGACATCGCGGTCCCCTCCCATGTCTCGGTCGTTTCGACGGACGGACCCGGCGGAAACGAGCGACTAGACGCGGGGAGGCACGAACGGAGCGGCGAGGCCGAGCGCCGACGGGCGATCGGGCGAGGCCGACACGGCAGATCCGGCGAGCGCCGCCGGCGGCAGCGCGGCCAGCGCGCGTGCGACGGCGGCGATTCGCGCCGGCGCGGGTGGGGTGCGCGGCGCGTGTTTGAGGGCGGCGGCGTGACCATCGTCGGACGGCGGCGAGGCATGCTGCGCGGCCGGCAGTATGACGAGCACGGCGACGAAGAATCCAACGAGTACACGCCATGTCATCCGCGGTCATTGTACCCACCGCCGCCGCATTGACGCACGGGGGCACCGGGCGCTACGCTCGGCGGCGTTCGGAGCCCCGCCCGTCTCTCTCAGGCCACCCACGGCCGAGGCGGACGCGACGCTCCGATACAGAGGAGACTTCGCATGCACGTCGGAATGGCGTCGGTCTTTCAGAATCCGCAGAAGAGCCGTACCGACCGTGACGTCTATCGCCACGAGCTGCGGCTGGCCGACCTCGCCGAGCCGCTGGGCTTCGAGTCCGTGTGGGGCGTGGAGCACCACTTCACCGACTACACGATGTGCCCCGACGTGCTGCAGTTTCTCACGTACGTCGCGGGCCGTACCGAGCGCGCACAGCTCGGCTCCATGGTGGTCGTGCTGCCGTGGCACGATCCGATGCGCGTGGCCGAGGAAGTGTCGATGCTCGACCACATGTCCGACGGTCGCCTCATCCTCGGCCTCGGTCGCGGCGCCGGCAAGGTGGAGTTCGACGGCTTTCGCCTCTCGATGGACGAGTCGCGCCAGCGCTTCGTGGAGTCCGCCGAGATGCTGCTGCAGGGACTCGAGAGCGGCTACTGCGAGTACGCCGGCACGTTCGTCAAGCAGCCGCGCGCGGCCATCCGGCCCGCGCCGTTCAAGTCGTTCCGCGGCCGCACCTATGCCGCCGCCGTCTCGCCGGACTCGCTGCCGATCATGGCGCGGCTCGGCGTCGGCATCCTCATCATTCCGCAGAAGCCGTGGCACGAGGTCGCCAAGGAGCTCGAGACCTATCGCGGCGTCTACCGTCAGGTCAACGGTGTCGACGCGCCGCCGCCGATCTCGGCGGGGTGGACGTTCTGCGATACGAGCACCGAGCGTGCGCGCGAGATGGCGCGCCGGTACATCGGCGGCTACTACCGCACCGTGCTCGATCACTACCACTTCGAGGCGGATCACCTCGCGAAGACCAAGGGCTATGAGTACTACGGCAAGATGAGTGAGAAGATCGCGGAATATGGAACCGACGCGGTCATCGACTACTTCGTGAACCTCCAAGTGTCCGGCACGCCGGAACAGTGCTACGAAAAGATTTTGGACATTCATCGGCGCACCGGCAACAGCCACTACGTCGGGGTCTTCTCGTACGCCGGCATGCCGTACGAGGACGCCGAGCGCAACATGCGGCTGTTCGCGCGCGAGGTCATGCCGCAGCTCAAGACGCTCGACGTGACGACACCCGCCGCGCCCGAGGCCGTCGCCGCCGCGGGCAAGGACGTGCGGGCGCTCGGGTTTTGATGGCCTTCGAGACGCTGCTCTACGACGTTGCCGACGGCATCGTCACGCTCACGCTCAACCGGCCCGAACGGCTGAACGCCGTCAACGGCACGGTCATTCGCGAGCTCGTCGAGGCGTTCGATCGCGCGGATGCCGACGACGCGGTCCGCGCCGTCATCGTCACCGGGGCCGGTCGTGCCTTCTGCGCGGGGGCCGATCTCGGCGGCGGCGGCAAGACATTCGACGGCCGCGGCGAAAATCCCGCAGCGCACCGCGACGGCGGCGGCCTCGTCACGCTGCGGATCTTCGAGATGCGCAAGCCCGTCATCGCCGCCATCAACGGCCCCGCCGTCGGCTTCGGCATCACGCTGACGCTGCCGATGGACGTGCGCCTGGCCTCCAGCGCGGCCAAGATCGGCTTCGTCTTCGCGCGGCGCGGCGTCGTGCCCGAGGCGTGCAGCACGTGGTTTCTGCCGCGGCTGGTCGGGATCGCGCGGGCGGCGGAGTGGACGTACACCGGCCGCGTCTTCTCCGCGGAGGAGGCACGGGCCGGTGGCCTGGTCGCCCGCGTGCTCGCCCCCGACGAGCTGCTGCCGGCTGCGCGCGCGCTGGCGCGTGAGATCGCCGACAACACGTCGGCCGTCTCGGTCGCGCTCATCCGCCAGATGCTGTGGCGGATGCTCGGCGCCGAGCATCCGCGCGCCGCGCATCGGCTGGACTCCCTCGGCATGTGGTACACGGGGCGCTCCGCCGATGCCCATGAAGGCGTCACGGCCTTTCTCGAGAAGCGGCCGGCGCGCTTCACCGGACGTCCGAGCAAGGACATGCCGCCGTTCTATCCGTGGTGGACGGACGCCGACGCATGAGCACACCGCTGACCGTCCACCTGCCGTTCAACCGCGACATCCTCGGCCGCGCCTTCACGCCGGCCAAGCGCGGCGCCAAGCCGCCCGTCGAGCGCGGTCACTGGATCCTCGTGCAGGATCAAACCCTGCTCGTGATACCCGAGGCCGGCGGATTTCGCCTGCCCCACGGCGATTGCCCGCTGCCGCTCGAGACGGCGCCGTTCTGGCTCGGCACGTATCGCGACACACCGTGCTGGGTCGTCGCGGTGCCGCCGAACGCGCCGGCCCCAGAAGGTCTCGCGGTGGAGACCCTCGTGCCCATGCGCAACACACGCCTGCCCGACGATCTGCTTTCGCTGGGCGGCATGGCCATGCAGGCGCTCTGGTGGGAATCGACGAGCGGTCACTGCCCCCGCTGCGGCGAGGCCACCGAGCGCATCGAGGGCGAATGGGGCAAGAAGTGCCCGCGCTGCCGCTACGAGCACTATCCCCATTTGCATCCGGCGACGATCGTGCTCGTGCGCGACCGCCAGCGTGTGCTCCTCACGCGCAAGACCGGCTGGGCGCCGAACCGCTACGCGCTCGTCGCCGGCTTCGTCGACAACGGCGAGTCGCTGGAGAGCTGCGTGGCGCGCGAGATCAAGGAGGAGGTCGGCGTCGACGTGAAGGACATTCGCTACGTCGGCAGCCAGAACTGGCCGTTCCCGAGCCAGATGATGATCGGCTTCGTCGCCACCTACGCGGGCGGCGACCTCGTCATCGACACCGAGGAGCTCGAGGACGCGCGCTGGTTCCCGTGCGACGCGCTGCCGAGCCTGCCCACCCGCCACTCCATCTCGCGCTTCATCATCGACCACTACGCGCGGCCGTAGGGGGCGCGTTCACCAGAGCGCGAAGTACCAGCCCCCGGGCCGCCACTGCGCCGCCTGCAGGCGCGTCGACGCGAGCTGCAGCGTGCGATAACTCTCGAGCGTCGGCGCCTCACCGGCCTCCCACCGCCGCAACAGCTCCTCCACCGTGCGGCGGTCGGCGGCGAGCGCCCGGCGCAGCGGCCACGGAAACCGGCCGCTCGTCTCGACCGCCGCCGACATTCGCAGCAGGCTCCGCGCATCGGCGCGCGGGTCGGCGACGAAGTCGCGCCACTCGAGCGTCCCGCCGGCCTCGGCGGCCTGCATCGCGAGCACGGTGACCCAGGCGGTGACGCGCGCGAGCTTGGGATAGTCGAGCGTGTCGGGCGTGTCGCGCGGGGTGTGATACGTCTCCGTGCGGCCCGTGGACAGGAACACGAACGGGCGGCCAAGCTGCTCGCGCAGCCCGTGATAATCGCTGCGCGCGAAGCGCCGGTGCGGCACGTACGGCATCGCCTCGATCATCGGCAGGCTGAGGAACACCGGCGTCACGCCGTCGGTCGCGGGCAGCGTCCGCGCGAAATTCGCCAGCCCGCGGCTCGCCTCGGCGCCCAGGACGAACACCGCGCTGCCGAGCCCGGCCGCCTCCATCTCCGGGGACGCGCGGCCGCCCATGAGATCGAGGACGACGGCCAGGTGCAACCCCGCCGCCGGCAGCGGTAGATGACGCCAGAACCACGACGAGCCCATACGCTCCGTCCGGATGTCCGGCGGCTCCTCGGCATCGGGAAACAAGAAGACGACATGACGGCGAAGCCGCGGCCGGCTGCGACCGAGCGAATCGGCGAGCGCCAGTAGCAGCGCGACGGAGCTGGCGTTGTCGTCCGCGCCCGCGTGCACCGCGCCGTCGACGACGCCGAGATGATCGTAGTGTGCGACGAGCACGATCCACTCCGCCGCTGCATCCGCGGCGCGAAAGAGCGCTCCCACGTTGGTGGCGTGCCGCGCTGGCGGGGCGTCGGCGCTCTCGGCGTACGTGGCCTGCTCGAACGAGCCGTCGAAGAGGGGTTCCATCCCCGCGCCGCGCAGCCGCTCGATGATGTACGCCCGGGCGCGAGCGGTGTCGTCGGTCCCCCGCAGCCGTCCGCGCAGTTCTGGCGCGGCCAGGACGCGAACGTCGCGCTCGAGCGTGGCGACGACCAGCGCGCCGCGGACGGCAGCCGCGGCCGCAGTCACCGGCGCGGCGGTCGGCAGGGGAGCGGAGAGGTGATCGACGAAGACATACCGCGGCGCCTCGGCGGCGGCCGGCGCCGGTGGCATGACGATCGTCGCAGCGATGACGAGCCGCGCGAACGGGCGCGCGACGCGGCGGAGCCGCGGCTTCAGGCTCACTCGAACGCACGCCTTCAATCGGACGCGCCCCTGAAGTGAGGCGGGTCACACCAGCGACGCACGGCGCGGATATCGGGCGCTGCCAGTGGATGCAAGACACCGATGGCGTATGCGACGTCGAGGCGCTCTCCGAGCCAGCCGGGCATTGACGTTCGCGGGTGAATGTCGAGGTTCTCGTGGCTCGCTCGCAGCGTTTCACACGGCGTGGCCGGCACTGCCGGCGTCGCCGGGACTTCAGGCAGGGGCCGCCCGTCCGGCCGCCGGAAGCAGAGCTCACCATCGGGCTGTCGCTCGACCTGGAATCCCTCTTCGTGGACCGCG
>Ga0207684_10000565_pt1 | contig 45227 bp, 36 predicted proteins | sample KBSK5501metaG_FD_184342 | JGI IMG/M metagenome (GOLD analysis project Ga0207684, IMG submission 184342) | Corn, switchgrass and miscanthus rhizosphere microbial communities from Kellogg Biological Station, Michigan, USA - KBS K5-50-1 metaG... | ecosystem: Host-associated > Plants > Roots >... | reverse complement strand
CCGTCCTCAAATGAACGAGAAAGCATTCCTGTAGTCTGAAAGCCCTTAGTGAACCGACACTTCCTGAAAGAGGTAGAGACCAATGAAAGAGTATCCATTCGACCATCTGCCTCGCCCTCCCTGAAGCTACCGAGCAAGGAGGAGTGGGAGACCCCTCGTTCAAGGTGCGAGACAAGATCTTTGCTATGCAGCACCGTGTTGATGATCGCCCCTCAATGTGGTGCAAAGCCCCGCCAGGAGCATAAGACGTACTCGTGCAAGTATACAAACCTGCTAGCAAAGCAAAGGAAACGGGAGATTCATAACCCCGATTGTGTGCTCAACGTATATACTTATGAGAAGTGGTGACATCACGTGACTTGCCATGCAACCAGATGGCACATAGCACTAGAATCGAATGCCGCCACAACAATAGTAGTTTCTTGAAAGAAAGAGAGGATTCCCATGATGTTGGGATTTGGACACGGCCTGGGCTTGCTACTACCCTTTTTGCTCCTGGGCAAGATATTCTGGTTAGTTATCCTGGGTTTACTGATCTGGGGGGTGATACGCTTGCTCAGCACTAGAAGCAGACATATACATATGTCTCCAACATATACTCCTGTGCCTCCGACATACACTCCTGGAATGCCGCCTTCCCAGCCTTCAGCGATGGAGATACTACGCCAGCGCTATGCGCGCGGCGAAATCGATACAGCCACCTACGAGAGTATGCGCGAGCGGTTGGAGAACTCCGCTGGCCCAGGTCCGAGATAGTATTCTTAGTTGTTGAGGACCTCTGTTCCTTTTCGTAAAGTGAATGGTACCTCTGGCATCTGTCGTACCAGTGCCATGGCACGTATGGTAAGTACATGCGCATCTGGTTGCTATGCCAGAGGTATAGCGCGAAGCGCCAGCGCCCGCATCTGCCCACATACCTAGCAGTTCAGCAAAGCGTGCCTGTTCAAAAGACAATGTTTACCGAGGATCAAGAGAGAGGAAACAAAGAGAACAACTATGAGCACTACTTCTTCCGGCGATACACAAGCATATCAAGATCCCTTATCAACACCAATTCAAACTCCAATCCAACTGGAACCAGGAGCACAGGCGCTCGCCACCTCCGCAACCCTTTCCATGAACGAAGCTGTTGCGAAGCGACGTGCTTCAGGTCGCGAAACCATTCATCTCGGGTTTGGAGAAGCTTCGTTTCCACTGCATCCTCTGCTAGCCACAGCATTGGCTGATGCAGCAAAACGCACTGGCTATGCACCTGTGCTCGGAATACCTGAGCTGCGTCAGGCCATTGCAGAGTACCTGGCACGCAAGCGGGGTTTGACGTTTTCCTCTGATCAAATTATTGTTGCTCCAGGAAGTAAGCCATTACTCTATGCTCTTGTGCAGGTACTCGAAGGGGACTTGCTGTTGCCAGTTCCCTCATGGGTCAGCTACGCCCCGCAGGCTCGACTGGCAGGTCGAAAGGTAATCGGAGTAGAGACTGATCCAGGCGATTGTCATCGTCTAACCCCTCACGCTCTATCTCAGGCAATGATTCAAGCCCATAGAAATGGGGCTAATCCGCGTATCTTGATCGTGAATACACCAAGCAATCCCACCGGAGGGATGTTTGATCGTGCTGATGTGGAAGCTCTTGCACTTTGGGCACGTGAGGAAGGTATAACACTCATTAGTGATGAAATTTATGCCGAGCTTGCCCATGGTTGGCGTGAACATGTCTCACCTGCTCGCTTTTATCCTGAAGGTGTTATCGTAACCGGAGGGCTTTCAAAAGCCTTCTCGGCAGGCGGTTGGCGACTCGGTTACGCGGCGCTTCCTCCAACGGTAGCAGGTATACAGGCGATGATTGCCCTACGCAGCCTGGCAAGTGAAATCTGGTCATCCGCTGCCTCACCGGTTCAGGAAGCTGCCCTTGTCGCTTTCTCCAACAATGAATCATTAGAGCAATACGTGCAGCACTCAGCGCTCGTCCATGGCTATGTAGCTGGTCGCCTCTATGGTACTCTCGTGGGTCTTGGCGTTCCATGTCCACGTCCAGCAGGTGGGTTCTACCTCTATCCGGATTTCTCCCCATGGCGTCATGCCCTCATTGAACTTGGTATCAAAACAGGTAAAGAACTTGCTCACTATTTGCTGGAGGAATGGGATATCGCTACTCTTCCTGGCTCCGCGTTTGGTGAGTCTCCAGAGTCTTTCCGACTTCGCCTGTCAACCAGTCTACTCTGTCTGCCAGGGGATACAGCCTCGCAGTTTGAACGTGAGGCTGCTCTCTGGAGTTTACTCGCTCAGGCTGAAGAGTTACGACTACAAACCGAGGTTACCCTGGCAATGCCTGTGCTTGAGCGTGCTCAGGCAAGATTGATGGAAGTCATTCATTTTTTAAATTTGCACTACCCACATCACAAGGTATAAACGTGTATGCCATTATGGCATGGGTCTACCGGAATTGTCGTTGATACAGTTCAGCATAGCGTCCACCCAACTCCAATAACTGGTCATGAGTACCTCGTTCGAGAATCTGCCCTTTATCAACTACAAGCACCAGGTCGGCATCATGCACAGTCGAAAGACGGTGGGCGATGATAAAGGACGTGCGGCCTTTAAGCAATCGCTTAAGCGCGTTCTGGATCAAGCCTTCAGTATAGGTATCAATGTTAGATGTGGCTTCATCAAGTATCAGGATGCGCGCATCAGCAAGCACCGTACGGGCAAAAGCAATCAACTGTCTCTGGCCCTGACTTAGTCCTGTTCCACGTTCGCCCAACATGGTCTTGTAGCCCTCTGGTAGAGTCAGAATGAAATCGTGTACACTCACGGCTTTAGCAGCCTCTTCCACCTCAGTATCCGTTGCATCAAGACGCCCATAGCGAATATTATCAGCTACAGTGCCCGAAAAGAGAAAAGTGTCTTGTTGTACAAATCCAATTTGCCGTCGTAGACTTGCGAGCGTTACCTCCCTAATATCGTATCCATCAATCATCACCCTGCCACTTGTGACATCATAAAAGCGTGGTATCAAGTTGACAAGGGTAGATTTACCGGCACCTGTTTCTCCAACAAGCGCGATGGTCTGTCCCTCTCCGGCAACCAGGTTGATATCATGTAGCACCAGGTTCGTTGGATCTGGCTTGACATTGTAGCTAAAATTGACCTGTTCGAAAACGACATGTCCTTTCACTGGCGGAAGTATCTGTGCCTCAGGACTATCCTGCTGCTGCAGTGGCGTATCTATCAAATCGAAGATGCGCTCAGCGCCAGCAAATGCGCTTTGCATCTGTGTATAAATATTGCTGATGATCTGGATTGGGCGAAAGAACTGTTGCACGTAGATGAAGAACGCTACTACAATGCCAACGGGGATCTTGTGATTGACTACCAACCAGCCACCGAACGCAGCGACGATAACCGTCGCCAGCGTGCTAAGCATGTCAATAGAGGGTGTAAAAGCTGAAGTTACAATAACAGCTTGTACATTCACGTCTCGATTTGCCGCATTATGTTCGGCAAAGTGCTGAATATTTGCCTCAGTTCGATTGAATGCCTGGGCTACCCTTACACCTGTAAGCTCCTCCTCTAATTCTGAAGAGACGATACCGAGCACAGTACGAGTCCGGCGAAACGCCACGCCAGAACGTCGTGCAAACAGCACGGTGATCCAGACCATAACAGGCAGAACGAGAAAACTGACCGCTGCAAGGGGCAAGCTCAGCACAAACATGGCTATTATAATGCCAACCAGTGAAAACACACTGCCGATTACCTGTGTAATACCCTGGCTGAGCAATTGATTGATCGTCTGGATATCGTTCACCAGGCGGGACATCAGATCGCCTGCCTTATTCTGGTCAAAAAAAGCCAGCGGAAGCGATTGTATTTTTTCAAATATCCGGATACGCAATAGTGCAAGAAATCTCTGACCAACCCAACCGATGAGGTATCCCTGGCCGGACTGCGACAATAGACCGACTATATAAACGCCGAGTAAAAGTAGCATGGTCTGGGTTAGACCCTGGTAATCTTTTTGTATAATGTTTAAATCTATTGCTCGAGCAATCAGCGCTGGTCCTATAGCTTGTACCAATGCGCTGATGATAACGAGAACAAGTGCGACAATGAGTTGCAAGCGAAAAGGCGTGAGATAACGCAGCAGACGTCGCAGAAGCGCACCACTTTGTATACGCTCCTGTCCAGTTCCTCTTGCCGAACCATATATATGAGTTATCTTATCCGCGGCTAATCGCTGGTTCATAGATACTCCCTGAATAGGATAGATTGCTTACGCAATAGATACTTCTTTTTTATCACTCAGCAGTTGCGATTCGAGTAGTTCAGCATACTCACAACTACTTCGCAGCAACTCTTCGTGCGTTCCCTGTGCTATGAGTCGTCCCCCATCTACGAGTAAAATATGGTCGGCATTGCGTACGGTGCTGATGCGTTGCGCGATAATAAATGATGTACGGTTTGTCATCAAGTGTTGCAGGGCTTGCTGAATTTGATACTCTGTCTCCGCATCAACTGCTGATGTACTGTCATCTAAGATCAGTATGGAGGGATTTAAGAGGAGCGCGCGAGCGATGGCGATTCGTTGTTTCTGACCCCCGCTTAACCCGACGCCACGTTCACCCACGACAGTTTCATAGCCTGTAGGAAAACTGGTGATAAACGAGTGTGCCTGAGCAGCTCTTGCGGTGGCTTCGATCTCTTCCTGTGTCGCGCCTGGACGACCGTAAGCGATATTTTCTCGTATTGTTCCACTGAACAGGTTTGTCTCTTGTAGCACAATGCCAATTTGTGAGCGTAAACTTACCTGTGTAACATCGCGCACATCGTGCTCATCAACAATCACCTTTCCAGCAGTGACATCATAGAATCGCGGGATCAAATTGATGATAGAGGATTTGCCCGACCCCGTTTTTCCCAGGATTGCCACCGTCTGCCCTGGCTGAGTCACAAAAGAGACATTAGTCAGTGTCATGATCTCACTGCCAGCATAACGGAAAGAAACATCTTCAAACGCAACACGGCCATGAAGATGTGTTAGCGCAATAGCATCAGGTTTATCCGCTACCTCGATAGGGGCATCGATTACCTCGAACACACGGTGCGCGGAGGCAGCCGACTGTGTAATTGATGTCAGCGTGCTACCAAGAATGAAGACAGGCAGCAGCAGATAGGTCAGATAGGTGTTGAAGGCAACTAATTCTCCTATATTTAGCTGTCCTCCTATTACCTGTGCGCCGCCGAACCAGATAACCGCTAGTGTGCCGAGATTTGCAATAAAAAAGATCAGCGCAAAGGATAATGATGTGCCTCGCACAATAGTCAAGTTCTCTTGCAGCAAGTCATCGTTGGCTGTACTGTAACGTGCCAGTTCATATGGCTCGCGCACAAATGCCTTGACCACACGTACCCCTGCCAGGTTCTCCTGTAGAATGGTGTTGAGGTTACCAAGCTTTTGTTGTACCAAACGGAAGCGTGGCCCGATTCTGCGAATGAAAAATAAGAAGATGCCAAGAATGGTAGGAACAATTGTCAGCACGATTAACGCCAGGCGCCAGTTCGTAAGAAGCAAAATGATTGCACTGCCAAATAGCAGTACAATTGCATTCACCAATTGTAGCAGTCCATTGCCTGTGAAGTTGCGTACCGTGTCTACATCACTCGTTACACGGGTCATCAATTGTCCCGTCTGCGCCTGGTCATAATAGCTAAAGCTAAGATTTTCAAGCCTGGCAAAGATGGCGTTGCGCATCTCATAGGCTGCACTCTGGGAGGCTTTCTCACTCCAAAATCCCTGTGTAAATGTAAACAGATTTCTGATGCCAGCAACTAGGAGTAAGAGTAGCGAGGCATAAATAATCACGCTTAAATTGCTAGCGCTGATGCCACGGTTAATCAACACCTGAAGAATTTGTGGGCTAATCAGGCTTGTAAGCGTTACGACCAGCAAGCTGGCGAAAGCCCCTAGTGTTACAGGCCAGTACTTCCTCAGGTATCCGAGTGCGCGCCAGAGATCGCCCATCGCATCCTGCCTTTAAAAAGAATTGTATCAACGCTTTAGATAGGTGGCACAAACGCTCCAAATTGCGAAACAACTTGTCAGGTCAATTTTGAATAATCTTGTAGGTATAACTGAGTCGCATCCATATTGCGCACATTTATAACATTTATAACACTTCTAACATTTATAACATTTGTAACAGATATTGCGGGCGAAATCCAGATTTAAAGATATGGGAGGACTCACCAGTGGCATTTGCATCAGTTGCATCAGTTGTAACAGACTTTGCTACTGAATCCCAGATAATCACCGTTCTGAACGTGATTTCGAGCACAAGTGAGCATGATGTAGTGCGCAGAAATCGAATTCGCCCGCCGTATTTGTAACAGATACATCAGTTGCATCAGTTGTAACAGACTTTGCTGGCGTTTGCGAGCCATACAGCAATCTCAAGCGAGGGCACCCTCAAAGCGCCCCACACAGGGCGACCGCTGGCACCTACCCGCCTTGCCAACGCTGAGATCCTTCGCTAACGCTCAGGATGACAATACTACGCTTAGGCAAGATGAAATGAGAAAGGTCCCGTCCACTCATCCTCAACACCGTTGCCCTTACAAAGACTACGAAAAGACTTCGCCAGCTGTATTTATAACACTTCTAACATTTATAACGTTTGCTGAACCCATCAAAGGGTAATCAGGCCACTACGGACTCCTCGACTCACCGCATCGGTGCGGCTAGTTGCTCCTAGTTTAGCATATATTGAAGAGACATGGAATTTAACCGTGTGCTCGCTGATCTGAAGTCTGCGAGCGATCAGCTTATTAGGTAATCCTCGACTGAGCAGTTCCAATACTTCACGTTCGCGAGCCGTAAGTGTTTCATCTGGCAATGAAGCATCAATGTCGCCTATCTCAAAATCTCTCAAAATGTAGGGACGACCCTTGTGGTCGCCCGGTTCGCGGTTGCCTGGTCGCAATGCATGATTATTCGGCTGAAAACCATGGTTATCCCTCTGCAATGGATGATCATCCAGGTGCAAACCATAATTATTTGGGATCACTCGCAGGCCCTGGGCAGCAGCCATCACGGCTGCCTGTAGTTGTGCTGTTGAAGCATCCGGTTGCACAACTCCCCAGCCCTGTGGCGAGAGCGCGTTCAGCATGGCTACCAGGCGGTTATTGTTGCTGGATAACACTACAAGAGCTGGTGAAGTCCCCTCTGCAACCATGCGTTGGAGATCCCCCAGCAACTCTTCCTCCGCTAGAACGATAACATCGATTCCGGATAGCTCGATGGTTGGCTCGGCAAGGCTTGCCGCCTCGCCAACCACCTGCATATCTCTATTTGTCAGTATCGTGCTTAAGCCTACGCGCATCATCGGTGTTCGTGCTACGACGAATACGCGAATCATGCAGCTTGCTCCTGTGTGCCTAACGTTACATCGATCTCTTGCACTACACCGCCGCGTAACACACGCAGGCGCACCGTTTCCTGGGAGCTGCTTTGAACCAACACTGCACGTAGTGTTGTCGCATCACCCAAAGGTTTGTTCTCAATGTCAATCAGTACATCGCCAACAAGTAGGCCAGCATGCTCTGCAAGTCCACCTTCAATAATTCCTACCACAAGCAGGCCCAAAGTTTGCTCTGTCCCTAGCTCCTGGCGTATAGTGGATGGCAACTCGGTTGGCTGTATCTGCACTCCCAGGGTGATGCGAGCATGAGGTAACTGCGCTACCCAGGTGCTCACAACATTACTAGGGATCGCTACTGAAAGATCGCCGCCCATGATCATTGCGTTGATACCAATAACATGTCCCTGCGCATTGAGCAGTGGCCCACCTGAATTACCCGGAGCGAGCCGCACATCGGACTTGATGTACTCCAACTGCCGATTGCTATTGCGCATCTTCACCTTACTCAAGGCACTGACAATTCCTGCTGTAACGACTCCTCGCTGGCCCCAGGGATGTCCTATAGCGAAGACTAACTCGCCAACGCGCAGCTTCGATGAGTCAGCAAATGGTACGGCTGTCAGATCATCTGCAGGCACGTTGAGCAATGCCACGTCTAATGTTGGATCACTGTCAACTATCCGTGCCTCCAGTGCTCGACCATCTCGTAGTTCTACCAGGATCTTCGATCCTGTATGTGCAATTACATGGTGGTTTGTGATGATTCCACCATTTGTCTTCCATATAACGCCGGTCCCTGCCCCACGATCCCCTCGTCGTACCTGTACTACGCTTGCCTGCGCCTGCTCGATCATCTCTTCCAGGCCCGAAGAAAATGCTTCGATCAATGGTAAATGTAGGGGCGATCCTTGCGGTCGCCCTGCTTCCGCTGTTGTCATAGTATCTTATCCTTAGTTAGCTTCGCTGACCAACTGTTACCTGCAGTGTCTGGAGTTTACCGCCGCGAATGACTTCAAGTGGAATGGTTTTTCCAACACGGTCACCCGAAAGCAGCGACCGCAAATCTTCTGCATCCTTGAGCGGATGATTATCGAGCGTTACCAGTATATCTCCAAGCAACAGACCACCTTTTTGAGCTGGACTATTCTCATCGACCTGCACAATGAGCAGGCCGTGGTCCTCTGTCCTACCAGCGCGTTGCGCCTCTGGTAGTTGTACCAGTTGGCTGCTAATGCCAAGGTAACCTCGCTTGATAAAGCCCTGCTGTGCCAGAATCTCCGCGATACTCCAGGCAATATGTGCAGGGATCGCTAATGTTGCGCTGCTCAGCAGCCCTGTCGTCGTAATTCCCAGTACAGCCCCCTGGATGTCAATTAATGGTCCACCCGAGAATCCCGGATAAGGAATGGCGTCTGTACGGATATATCTTTCGAGCGTTGCTCCCTGTGGCATCCGAATCGGCCCACCGACGGCGCTGACTATGCCAACACTGGCCATAGGCCCTTCGTTAGCTGATCGGCCAACTGCCAGCACCAGTTGACCAACTCGCGCCTGCTCAGTCGAAGAAACTGCAGGGCTGAGTTCCAGGTTAGCCACCCGCAACACTGCCAGGTCAGTCCCCAGATCACGGCCAGCAAATTGTGCTGGAAGCGTACGCTGATCGTGTGTCTCAATCGTCAGATCTTCTTCGCGCTCGAGCACATGATCTGCTGTCAAAACCAGATCCTGCGCATAGACAATGCCACTCGCTGGACGTCCCTGACGTCCATTAACAAGTACCAAAGCGGAGCTAGCATGCTCAACGGCGTCTGCCAGTTGATTTGAAAGGATGCTAGCAATATTTTTCTCTGTAGTTGTTTGTTCCATGATGCCTTCTTTTCCCTTAAGTACCATAAAGGTTAGGACAACCTTTATGAGTACTATAAGCCAAAAATAATCTATTAGCACCGTCGATTCGACTAGTAAATATCCTGGAAAAATGACCAGTACTGGAGAGTAAGATTACCAGAATCATAGCGGCCAGTTGAAGCAAGCTCATGAGCTTGCTTCAACTGGCCGCTATGATTCGAACTTTATATCAGATCTCCATCGCGTAGTAATTCGGATGGTTGGGATCAATAAGAACTGGCACCAGGTTACCTATTGTATAGAAAGGTTTGTTCTCCGCAGCCAACTGCCAAAAGGTGTAAGAACGTCCTGTACCAGGATCAATCCACCTGGCAGTCACATAAGGATGATCTCGAGAAAATCTCGAAGTAGAATTTCCAATCCCATAGCTAATGTCTGTTATCGTTGCTATGATACGCCTGCCATGGTGATGAAGCCGATTGAACTCCCATCCCATGTAGGACAAAATTGCTATAGAAAGTGCTAATGTGACTGCTACGAGTAACAGGTCAATAAGTAAGATCTTATCCATACTGCTTCCTCCTCAGACTCAGGCTTGCTTTTTACTCTACTGCCTACTTCATAAAACAAATTCGTTCTTTCTCTCTATTCCTTGAATACTTAAAAGAGGTCTGTTTCGTTACAGTTATTTGTAACAAATCTCTCTCAATGTTATTGAGCATCAACCATCTGTTCGTGTATAATGTGTAGCGCAAACTAGAGCACAAGCATACTAGGAGATATTGATATGACAGTTGAGATGAATAAAGAAACACTAGGATTCCAGGCTGAAGTCACACAACTGCTTGACCTCATGATCCATTCAATGTACAGCAACAAAGAAATCTTTCTCCGCGAACTGATCTCAAATGCATCAGACGCCCTGGACCGCCTGCGTTTTGACGCACTTTCAGACGAAACCCTCAACGAGAACGACACAGATTTGAAAATTCACGTCGCCTATGACAAAGACGCTCGCACCATAACTGTCAGCGACAATGGCATAGGTATGTCACGTGAAGAAGTGATCGAACAGATCGGCACGATTGCGAAATCAGGAACGCGCGAATTCTTAAAATCGCTCACAGGTGATCAGCAAAAAGATGCCAATCTTATTGGTCAATTCGGTGTTGGTTTCTACTCTTCGTTTGTTGTCGCGGACAGAGTGACTCTCACCACGCGTCATGCGGGTCTTGATCCCCAGCAGGGAGTGCGATGGGAGTCGAATGGGCAGGGAGAGTACACTATCGAAAACGTCGAAAAAGCCTCTCGCGGCACAGAAGTTGTGCTACACCTGCGTGAGGACGAGGATGAGCTACTCAACGGCCATCGCCTGCGTACTATCATCCGCAAGTACTCCGATCACATCACCTTCCCCATTATGATGAAGGTTGAAGAAAAAGATAAGGACGAGGAAGAGCAAGTAAATCGTGCCTCCGCGCTGTGGGCTCGCCCCAAGAGCGAAATCAGCCAGGAAGAATATAACGAATTTTATAAACATGTCGCGCACGATTTCAGTGACCCACTTGTCTATGTTCACAGTCGCATGGAAGGCGCATACGAGTATATCTTGCTGCTCTACGTACCTTCTCAAGCTCCTTTTGACCTTTGGAATCGCGAACGACGTCACGGAGTCAAGCTCTATGTACGCCGTGTGTTCATCATGGACGATGCTGAGCAACTGATGCCCGGTTACCTGCGTTTCATACGCGGTATTGTTGACTCGAATGACCTGCCCTTAAATATCTCACGAGAGATTTTGCAGCATAATAAGCTTATCGAGATGATTCGCTCAAATGCCGTCAAGAAAGTACTTGGCATGCTGACTGACCTGGCAGCGAATGATGAGGAGAAGTATGCAACTTTCTGGAAAGAATTTGGGCGTGTACTCAAGGAAGGACTCGCGGAAGATCCCGGAAATCGCGAAACCATTGCCAAACTTTTACGCTTTGCCTCGACCACTTCAGCCAGCGAAACACAGGATGTCTCCTTGGAAACCTACGTTGCTCGCATGAAAGAGGGCCAGGACAAGATTTACTACAATATTGCTGATAGCTACGATGCAGCTAAGGATAGCCCATTGCTAGAAGTCTTCAAAAAGAAAGGCATCGAGGTCTTACTGCTCTCTGATCCAGTCGATTATATTCTTGAACCCGAGCTTTCCGAGTTCAAAGGCATTCAGTTCCAGTCCGTTTCGCGTGGCGCCGTTGATCTCGGTAAACTTGAGGATGAGCAGGAGAAAGAGGAGCAGCAGAAAGCCGCCGGTGAATTCAAAGACCTTGTTGAGCACGTCAAAACCGTTCTAGGTGAAAAGGTCAAAGATGTACGCACGACGACTCGTCTGACATCTTCGCCAGCCTGCCTGGTTGTCGATGAATACGGCATCGATCCTGGCCTTGAGCGCCTGCTGAAAGCTGCTGGACAAACTGTTCCAGCCTCAAAACCGATCATGGAGATCAATCCGCACCATCCTATCATTCTCAAGATGAAAAACGAAAGTGATGAGCAGAGATTCTCTGATTGGTCCTGGATCCTTTTTGATCAGTCGGTCCTGAGCCTGGGTGAGCAGCTTGAGAATCCCGTGAAATTCGTTAACAGGCTCAATGACTTGTTGACTCAGTTGTAAGAGAGCGATGGAGACAAAACAACTGCCTTTGAAGGTATCTATTGTGTAGCTGTCAGTGCTGCTGCACTAGCTGGAATACGTCTGCTATAGCTTTAGGTCTTCTTGAATGAGTAGTCACCATACCGCTTGAAATTGGATCACAAGTCGTGCCACTATCGGGTTTTTCCTCCAGTACAATGGAGGAGAATATCAACACCGCGACGAACTACCTTGCTGCTATCGCTAGATCAGAGGTACTGGACGGTGTTGGTGTAAAAATGAAAGTGCTCACAGGAGTTGCTTCTCAAACAATTCTGGACGTTGTAATAGAAGAACAAGCGGATCTAGTTGTCATGTGTAGTCATGGCGATACAGGAATCAAACGGTGGATGCTTGGCAACATAGCTCAGAAAGTTGCACGACAGAGCTTTGTTCCCGTACTGGTTGTGCGTCAAGATGGCTCTGTGCCTGCGAGTTCCTATCCAGACCACCTTCGTCCTTTGCACGCGTTGATGGCACTTGTTGCTCTGGATGGCTCAGCACTGGCAGAGGCTGCGCTTCTGCCGGCAGCATCTCTCGTTATGGCACTGGCTGCTCCCGCAAGAGGCACCTTACAACTCACTCGCGTCGTGAAACTGCCAGTCAATGCTAGTGAGCCTGCAGTGCAAGGTCAACACCACCATCCTGAGTCAATCAACCTTCATTTGAAAGACCAGGCCATGAGTGAAGTGAAAACCTATCTCGGCAACTTGGTAGATCAACTGCGTCAAGGCCCATTAAAGGACGCCAATCTTACCCTCACCTGGTCTGTAGCGACCGGAAAAGATGTGGCCGACACCCTCATCAGAGCGGCAGAAACCGGTGAAGATGCAGACGGCACAAAGGTATATGGTGGCTGCGACCTTATTGTTATAGCAACTCATGGCCGTGGCGGTCTAGATCGCTTAATATTGGGCAGCGTAACCGAACATATCCTCGGTGCAACCAAACTCCCGATTTTGAATGTACGTCCACAAGAGCAACATGCGCAGACTGCCCTTTCCTCGCAGCGTATAGAGGCAAGATAGAACGAGGTTAGGCTTTTGTTCGATATATTTACATGTGATCGCGTACGCCACGTACCGCCCAGGCCCGGGCAATAAGAGCGATGGACCCGTTTGGAGCAGTAGGTAGCGTAGCACGAAGACGTTCCCGCAGCAGACTTCGTTGCTCTTCGGACAGAGACATCGCATACCCCGGCGCAGGCCCTTGACCACCCAAAAAAGGTAACCAGTAATCGTCAAAATCGCGGAAAGTGGTCGGGATGTCTATCAAACGCACCTCTACCTTTCGTAACCCAGCAGTCTGGAAAAGCTGCACGAGTGACTCCGGCTGGCAGAGCGGGAAGCGTTGTCCTTCATCAAGCTGGAAGGCAGCCGGTTCGAGCGCGATGGCTGCATCCCAGAAGTAGCGCATGAGTTGCATCTGGCCCGCATAGTCCCAGACGTAAGCTGCAACGATGCCACCCGTTCGTGCCACTCGTACCATTTCAGCTATAGCACGGCTGGGTTGTGGAATGAAGTTAAGCACCAGGCCTGAGACGACAGCATCGTAGCTCGCTGGCTCGATAGAGAGCGCTTCCGCATCTCCAAGCTTAAAATGCACGCGCTCATCGCGGATGTGTTCACGGGCAAAGGTGACATATCCCTCAGATGGGTCCAGACCCATAACAGAATAAGGAGATGCTACTTCCAGGATGGTCTGGCTTAAGGCACCCGTACCACAGCCAATGTCAAGCCAACCTGACCCTTGCGGGAGTGACAGCCAAGCCAAAAACTCACGCGCTACCACCCGGCTCCAACGGCCCACATAGGGTTCGTAGGCATCACCACTTGCCCATGTGTCTTCCTGCTCTGACGATGCCATACATCCTCCTTGTCTGAACTACCGAAGTGCTAGCAATGAAATTCCTCAGTTTGAATATTACTCTGTTTTAGTTGTTCGGACAATAGGTTTTCTCGCAATAGGTACGAACAATATGTATCAACCAGGTCGTGAGGCGGTTTGAAGTGTGAAAGATGCCCAAAGCTCCCACGCCTTTATTTATATGATATACTGACTCAGCGTAACTCACCATTAGAATTTACAAAGGAGGGTCATCATGCTCTCTCAACCAGATGCACCCGGAGATTGGGGCCAGATGCTCGAGTCAGACACCATCAAAACCACCACCGAAATGCTCAAGACAGCAGATGGATGTAATCTTTTCTTGCGAAGCTGGGTAACGAATAGTAACGATGTCCTTCTCATACTGCATGGCCTGGGAGCGCATAGTGGCTGGTTTATTGATATGGGCAACAAGTTGGTCTCACACGGCATGAATGTTTACGCTATGGATCATCGCGGGTTTGGCCGTTCAGGAGGTCTGCCAGGTCACATCGACGACTACCATACGTACGTGGAAGATATCGATTTTATCGTAACTGAAATCCGCAAGCGCCATCCTAAGGCTGCAATTCACATACTTGGACATAGCATGGGAGGTATCTTCGCTTCCCATTATTCTGCAAAATACGAGAACATGCTCGCAAGTGTCCTTTTTCTCAATCCATGGATTCAAGACACTTCACAGGCACCCTTACTAACCACACTTAGAATTTTATTAGGTGGCCTCTTTAAATCCCATCGCTATTGGCAAGTCACTGGTGGAACCGAAGTAATGACTACTAACCCGGAAGCAATTCAAATGCTGAATGCGGATACCTACTGGTGCCGGAAACAAACTTCCTCATTTTTGTTTCAAATATTCCGTATGCGTTTAGCTGCGCTCAAAATGGCAAAACTGATCACTAAACCCGGACTTGTGATGCAGGCCGAAGCAGATAAATCCGTTGTAAATGAAGCATCACACAATTTATACGAAACATTGTCGAGCAAGGACAAAACGTGGAAAACTTTTCCTGGTTACGCTCATGATAGTGAATTTGAAGCAGATCGCTCGCTGTTGGACAATGAAGTAGTAACGTGGATATGTGAGTATGTGGTCCAGATTCCTGGTGCAAAAGTCACTCAGTAGTAAATATGCTCAGCAAGCCATAAGCCAAAAAAGGATTGGACTGTGACAGCAACTTGAGGAATGATCATTGCGCTGATCTTACGTTACTCAATTCTTTGAGTGCTCTGTCCTCGTTTTCCTGTCACAGCCCAAATGGTATGCCAATTCGCTTATGGTATACTCCTTTCCATTCCCCATCAACTTTCTTCCTCCCCACACCATGAGTATACAACATTACGAAGCGAAATGCTATCACATGCGCGTCACATTAGACGCTAAAAATATACAATTTAAACGGATATGCTAAAACAATTAACCATAATAGAACGTATAATCTATATGTTCGACAGCTTGTCGGACGGTGGAGTTTTTACCACACTGCATCTGTGAAGCGGAGACTTCCAGTTCCAGTTCGTTCTGGTTGAGCCGCGACACACTTTGCAGATAGGTAATGTACTCCGCTCACAGGTCTGCCATACCTCGTGTTGTGCGTGGTTGGTGATCTGCATCACTTCCAGGTCAAAAACCTGGAAGTGCCTTCTGTGAATTAAAAAATAGGAGGACTATTCATGAAATATTTTGTTACAGGCGCAACCGGCTTTGTTGGTGGACGTGTAGTGCGTCAGTTAGTCAATGCAGGTCATCAAGTCGTCGTAATAGTGCGTAATCCGGCAAAAGCAGCAGATTTAGCCAACCTGGGCATCGAAATCCACCAGGGAGACATAACCGACAAGGAGAGCATGCGTGTACCAATGCAGGGCGTTGATGGTGTTTTTCATATAGCCGGATGGTACAAGATTGGTGTGAAGGATAAGAGTGAGGGAGCGAAAATCAACATCCAGGGGACGCGCAATGTACTGGAGTTAATGCAAGAGTTTGGTATAGCACGAGGTGTCTATACCAGTACGCTGGCAGTCTTTTCGGATACACACGGGCGCATGGTTGATGAAACTTACCACTATGATGGCCCGCACCTGAGTGAGTATGACCGTACCAAGTGGGTAGCGCATTACGAAGTCGCCGAACCGATGATCGAAGCTGGATTGCCACTGATAATTGTCCAGCCCGGAGTGATCTACGGACCAGGGGATACGAGCAGCTTGCGCATGGCATTTATCCAGTATTTACAAGGCAAATTGCCCTTGATGCCCGGCAGAACTGCATTCTGTTGGGCATATGTGGACGACATTGCAAATGGACATATTCTGGCAATGGAGAAAGGAATACCAGGTCAAAGCTATATAATCGCCGGGCCAAGACACACGTTTGTTGACGCGATGAAGATGGCTCAACAGATCACCGGCGTGCCAGCGCCTCGTATCATCGTTCCTCCTGCTATGATGAAGGCAACAGCTGGTATGATGATTGTGGTAGAGAAAATCGTGCCAGTGCCGGAAACGTATACTGCCGAGTATTTACGTGTGAACGCCGGCGTAACCTACCTTGGCACTAATGCTAAAGCTGTCCGCGAGTTAGGCTACAACCCGCGCTCATTAGAAGATGGCCTCCCTGAAACCCTGAATCATGAGATGCAACTATTGGGTATGAAGTAACCAGGCGACCCTACCCCTACTAGCTGTTATCAGATGTCTTGACCCACCTGATTTGATGTTGAGATTTCGTGTGCGGTACGTCTATTAATATGTAAAAAAGGAGGTGAACTGTATCATGGATACACATACCACTGCTGTCGAAGAGCTGTATAGCTGTTACCACAAGGATATCGTACATTTCTTTGCGGAGCATCTTGCTGATCGGGAAGCTGCCTGGGATCTCTGCCATGAGGTGTTTGTGCGTCTCCTCATTACGCTCGCATCAGGCACGCAACTGGCCCATCCAGAGCGGTGGTTACTGCGCGTTGCCAAGAACCTGCTGATAGATACCTACCGTCATCAACACATGGTATCAGGAGTGAATCTTTCTTTCGATGCACAGGACATAGCCATGCTCGCCAGCGATTCCACGACGTTCAAGACACTGCTTGAGCGCAAGGATATGCTGCATGCTATTGTGGAGACCTTCCACACCTTACCAGATAAATACCAGCGATTGCTCTTCTGGCGTGAGATTGAGCGATTGCCGCTGCAAGAGATCGCCCTGCGAACTGGAACATCGGAACCTGTCCTCTCAACAGAGTTATGGCGAGCGCGCAAGCTCCTGCACAAGGAATACCAGCGACTGCGGTTCAGGGATCTCCTTCCGGCTGACGAAGAGATTTTCGAACATTTCGATGCCTTGATCCGGTTCAGCCTCACTGCCTCACCAGAGGAGCAGCTGCGGCATCTCGAAACGCACGAACGAGCCTATTTTGATCGGATCGCTCCCACCTGGGATGACTATGTTGCCACTGCATATGAGGCCGATCTGCAGGAACGGCTTATCAGGCTCCTTCCCTGGCACGCTGGCATGACAGTGCTCGATGCGGGTACAGGCACTGGCTACCTTGCAGGCATGATGGCTCCGCTTGTAGGGAATGTCATTGGTTTGGATAGCTCTCCCGCCATGCTCACACTTGCTGGGGAGAAGATGGCCCAGGCCGGCTACCAGCACGTCTCCTTTCACCAGGGCATGGCCGAACACCTTCCCCTCACGACAGGTTCCGTTGATGTCGCGATGTGTCATATGCTACTCCATCACGTGGTCAGCCCTCGCACGGTCCTCGCCGAATTGCGCCGCGTCGTGCGCCCCGGCGGCTATCTCCTCATCATCGATGCCAATATACACAAGCACCACTGGACGCCCGAAGCCTTTGGGGACTTGCACTACGGAACCGATCTCAGGAAGATCCAGAAATACCTCTCAGCCTTGCGCGTACAACCACTGCAAGTAGAGGACGCGGGGATATCCCATTCGGGAGTCTCGGTGGGCAATAATGCAACCTTCTCAAATTTTCTCCTTCTTGGGCAGGTGTATGAGCTAGGCGGAACTACACGGAGGGGCGAACGTCGGAGAGAAATGAAAGGGGCATGAGGTGGAACGCCAGAACACAGACGCCGCACCTCGGGGCAGTGTGAACAGACTACACCGGGTATTAACACTGCGAGAAGCGGTAGCACTCGGTATTGGTGGCACGATTGGCGGAGGCATCTTTGTTCTGGTTGGTGCAGCGGCAGGGCGTGCCGGACCGGGAGCACTGCTGGCCTTTGTGCTGGCTTTTGGTGTGTCTATGGCAATCGCGCTGCCCTATGCCGAACTAGCTTGCCGCTATCCCCTGGCAGGTGGGGGGTATGCCTTCGCTCGGGCACTACTTGGGCCGCACTGGGGCTTTCTAATGGGTTGGGGGTACTGGGGAGCCTATCTCTTTATCAGCGGCTATGTGACCCTTGGTTTTGGGGGTTACCTTCACGCGCTCCTGGGACTGCCTTCCGTCGCCGGTGTGCTGGCTCTCATCGGGCTCTGCATTACCATCAATCTCATTGGTGTTCGTTTCTCCGGCCTGGTCCAGAGTTTGGTGATCGGCCTGGCCGTGGCTGCGCTGCTTGGCTTCAGCCTGCTTGGTCTGCCATATATCCACCTGGAACAGTTTATTCCATTTCTGCCATTTGGACCGAGTGGCGTGGCAGCGGCGACCCTGTTAGCCTTCCTGGCCTTCGGTGGTTTCGACATGGTGGCGGCAGCGGGAGAGGAAATCGCCTCTCCAGAGCGCAACCTGCCCAGAGCAATTCTGCTGACGCTCCTCCTGGTGCTGGGCCTTTATCTGCTCGTCACCTTTGTGGCGCTTGGCGTACTTCCCTGGAACGAATTGGGCAGGTCATCTGCACCCCTCGCGGCAGCAGCGGCACAATTTCTCGGTTCCGCTGGTCAGCACTTCACAGCAGCTGCAGCATTGCTCACCACCGCAGCAACGGGCAACGCGGTACTAGTTGTGACATCGCGGATTTCCTTTGCCATGGCGCGTGACGGATTGCTTCCCGCTCCTCTTGCCCGCGTACACCTCACGACAGGTGTACCCTGGGTAGCAGTCCTCTTCAATGGAATGTTGCTAGCTCTGGTTGCCCTCACCGGTTCGGTTGTGCTGGTGGCAGCCGTGGGCGGCTTCTTGTACGTGCTGCATTTCCTGTTCCCGCTCGCTGCGCTTGTGGTTCTCCGCCACCGGGGTGGGCCGCAACCAGCATTTCGCACACCCGCTCCGAGGCTCGTGCTCCCGCTGGCGTTCGTGGGTAGTATGCTCTTACTTGTCACCAGCGGATGGATCGGAGTGGCAGTTGGTACAGCCTGGGTACTCATTGGCCTGTCCACCTATGGGATTGTACGCATCTATCGTAGAGCATGAAGTACAATTACTCTCGACAGAAAAACATCTCGTCAGGAAAAGAGAGATGAAATCTCATCTGTATGAACTTCTATCAGCTCTATCAAATTTGTACATCAACTTTCCACTCCGTCTCTTCAGTAAACTTCCCTTGTATTTCCTCTATTGCCTCCGTACTAAGAGACTTACTCAAACTAACCGATAGCCTTCGGGTATCCTGATAAACTGAAGGTTTACCAGTCAGACTCACACCTTCTGGGAGTAAACGAATGATCTGCGCGATCAAAGCTTTCTCATGCGCATTTGGGTACACATAAACACGCCAGCCCGTTTGTGTAGCAAGTTCTACGAGTTGCTCCATATAACGTGGTCTAGCTATGTCCGGAAAGTTGAAGTGAAGCCATAATGTGCCTTTTGCGGGATCGGCTCCTACACGGTAAAATCCTGGCACTGTATTGAACATTTCTCGTGTTAACGTTAATGCTTCATCACGAGGAAGCCGTTGTGGGGTATCTGGCTTTTGACCGGGCATCAGCAGTTCCAGGAGCCAACCTGTCTCTTCCAGAAAGCGTTGTTGAGCTTCATGGATCGCTTCGGGGCTTGCCATTCCCTGACAGTAAACTCGCACTGTCTCCCGATCCAGGTGTAGAGAGGGGGTACCATTGCTTGTAAGTCCCTCAGGCAGCAGGTGACGTGCCATCTCGACCAGGGCCTGGTGATGCACAGCCGGATGCAGGCGCACATGCCAGCCAGTTTGTGCTTCAAGTGGGGCGATTTGTGCTGCGTAGCGCTTCTGAGCGATAGCAGGAAAGTGAAATCGTAACAGCAAAGTTGCACTCGATGGTTCCGCACCCGCTTTATAGAAGCCAGGAAGATCGTTCAAAAGTCTTTGGGCTAGTTGGAGGGCATCATGCTGGTTCATAGCTGGCTGGCTGATCTCCTGAGAGGATCCAGCACTATCCGCTATTTCATGAGGTTCATCTGCCGATCCAGGTGCTCTCGCAGTGACTATAGTTACTCCTTGAAGTTCAAGATACCACCCTGTTTCTTCATAAAAGCTGGACTGAGCCTCAGCTATCTCTTCTGCGCTTGCCTGTCCGGTGCAGTTGAGGGAGATTACAGAACGATCAAGATAGAGAGAGGGTGTTCCACGCACGGTCAGTCCCTTGGGGAGAACGCTGCGAGCAGCCCTGGCAAGTTCACCCTGGTGGGTATGTGGAGCAATAGTAATCGATACTCCAGTTTCTTCTGCGGCTGCGGCAATTGCATCTGCAAACATCGTACTAGCCCTGGCCGGAAAGTGGAAGGAAAGCATTACATCACCCGTGTCAGGATCAACACTGCGCCGGTAGAGATCTGCAGGTGTGCCAAGATACTGCTCGATGACACTCAATATCCAGTTCTGATCAGGGCGCTCAATCTCTTCTGGTTCTTCAAGAGCTTCTCGCCACTCAGGGGAGAGACAATAAAGTGTGAGACCTTCTCCTTCAAAGACAGAGCGTTGTTGTGTAAATAGCCGGGGGTGCTGGTACAGCAGTTTTGCCAGCGCCATCCGGTCTTCCAGACATTGTGGTGTGAGGCCAGCCATCTCACAAAGATCCCCCAGCGTATATAGCGCCTCTGCGCCGCAGGACTGCGCCAGGCTATGAGCAGAGATGGTCCTGCGAATCCTCCTCATGGTCTTGACCATGTTAGCCAGGTATAGCGAGGCTTTCTGATTGGAGTCCTGGACATCCTGAGGTGCGGGACCAACAACCTCAAGTATTGAGGAGAAAGGAAAACGCGTGCGTTCCTGTGAAATTCCCTTAGGTAGTTGCACTCGTATCGCTGCTCCAGGCTCGATGCCACGACAAATAACTGGTTTCGAGCTACCAGGAGCAACGAGTAGTAATAGCACGCTTCCTACCAGGTCACTTAGAAAGTCTCCGGGTACTTCTTCAAATTGACCTCGCACACGGTATGCTTCTTCGAGAGCATGTTGCCTGACAAAGTAGCGTTGCTCATAGTCTTGCTCAAAGACATCCAGGATATCCTGAGTTGTCTCCTCTGTCACCTCTCCATACCAGGCCAGTGCCAATTCTCTTGCAGTCACAATACGCAGGGTTGGAACCTGAGTCACTGCTCGCCAGAGTTGTTCAACGTGTATATAATCGAATGGTTCTCCCTGTCCAATGCCTTGAGGAAGAGCTTCAACAGGTCTTGCTGTGCTGGTGGATGCGGTTCTACCGGATCTCGCGGCACGTTTCTCTTGCTTTTCGACAATCATGCCTTCTGTAGGAAGCACTACATCTGTGTCTGTGAGCAGTCCTTTCAGTGCAGCACGAGCCTCTGGGTCACCATGCACTAAAGCAACCCTGCGCGGCTTAAGAGCTGCCGCGTATGCTGCGAGTTCTCCACCATCTGCGTGTGCAGAAAGGCTATATTTTGCCACCTGGCAACGCACTTCAACCTTCATGCCACCAAGCTCAAGCGTGTTTTCCTTCTTCTCTGCCAGGTCTAGCAAGCGTTTTCCAGGAGATTCCTCGTCTTGGTAACCGGTAATGAGAATAGATGCATTTGGATCAGTGGCGAGTCGTGCCGCGTACCAGACGCTTGGCCCACCGGTAAGCATGCCGCTACTTGAAAGAATGCACGCCGGTGGTCCCATCAGGATGCGCTCACGGTCCCGCTCATCTCGTACAAAGGTCACGTTTCGTCCCGTAAAGGGTGTATATCCCTTGCGGATCTGTCGTTGTAAGGTTGGTGAAAGCGCTTCTGGGATGAGTAAATAGGTCGAGCAGACACGCCGTACCAGGCCATCTACATAGATGGGAAACTCTGGGATTTGCCCCTTTTCCTGTGCTGCCTGCAAGACGAGCAGTAGTTCCTGTCCGCGACCCAGTCCAAAGCAAGGGATCAGTGTGTGTCCTCCGTGAGCGAGACCATTGGCGACAGCCTGTGCCAGGCGCGTTTCCTCTGCTTGTCGATTGGGATGTAGTCGCCCTCCATAGGTTGATTCAAGAACAAGCAAATCACAGCGCTCCATAGGGGGTGGTGTAGCGCCGATCACCGTTCGTTGTGGTGTGCTACTGATATCTCCTGAGACAACAATTGAGCCATCAGAAGCAGTAAATCCCAGACTCACAGCTCCAGCGATATGACCTGCACGGCTGGCGTGGATCGTCACTCCTGGAAGAACAGGCAACCTGAAAAACTCTCCAACTGGCAAGGGACGTACCTGAGTCAGCATTCCCTCCACCAGTGTCTCAGGGTAAAGCGGCAACTCCATTTCTTCGACGGCACGACGAGTCATGATCTTCAATGCATCGGCGAGCATGACTTCCATTAGGAGCGACGTTCCTCGAGAAGCAAAAATGGGAGCTGTGGGAAAGGCCTGGTGTAATAGGGGTAGTGCGCCAATATGGTCGGCGTGCGCATGAGTGACGAAGATCGCCTGGACATCTTTGCCCTCTAGCAGAGAAAGATCGGGCAGTGGATCTGATTTTCGGTCAACACGTACCCCTGCATCGACAACGATCCACTGATCTGCCAATTGGATAGCAAGACAACTCGCTCCAACACTACTCGCTCCGCCAACAAAGACGACCTGCATCTTTCCTTCCTCTACTTTTTGACTCACGACTTCACTTCAGGGCTTACAGGTCTCTATTCTACCGCTCTCCAATGACCCGGTCAAGCTACCTCAAGTTCTTTAGTATACTTGACAGTTGCTTCACCACTCAAGACCAATGTGCCATGCTGGTTAGTGCAGTCCGTATGGAGTGTTATGATGCGCTTGTCCTCGCGAATGGCAACAACTTTTACGGTGACGGTCACGGTATCACCAATGTGAATGGGTGCAAGAAATTTCAAGGTCTGCCCCAGATAAATAGAGCCTGGCCCCGGCATATCATTGCCCAGAACAGCAGAGATCAATGATCCTATCAGGAAGCCGTGTGCAATGCGCTTGCCAAACAGTGATCGCTCTGCGTAGTCGTGATCCAGGTGGATGGGATTGTGATCACCGCTCACCAGGGCGAATAAGAGGATATCGTCCTCGGTGATGGTACGAGAAAGTGTTGCCTGTGTTCCAATTGATGGTAGGGGTGCTAAATTCTTAATGTTCTGGCTCATGCTTTTGTTCCTTACCAGGAAAGAAGTAAAACGATCATTTGTCTTACTACCTTCCCGCATCGTTGGCGCTTTCCCTTCCGGCCTCTCTGCCGGCAAGGAGGGTAGGTGCCATAATGGCTGTTATTCATTACTGACATTTCGCATGTATATGGACCACAACTTTATATGCCTGACGATTCAATAACATATTGGCATATATATGCATATAACATATAGCAAGAACTTTGTCAAGTGCTGCTTGCTTGATACGCGATGTCACAAATCGCCTGTTTTATCGTATATAATGCAGGACAGGCTTTTTTGTATGGCATTAACCAAAATCGATAGCCATTGATGTAGTCATATACGATGGGGATCGTTTAGACCGTGCATAAACCAACTGAACTATCTTCTAAAAGTCTAAATGTCACAGAAATATCACAATCTAATACAAAATCTGTTCAGAGTAATCTGCTAGAAGTGGAAAGCAAAGCAGATACACCCCGCTTTTTAATTACGTTGGATAAAGGTATTGGTGATACTGCTATAGTGGGGTTAAGCGCCATCGATCAGATTATACAAAATGATCCGGCAGCCTTTGGCAAAATAGACGTACTCTGCAATCCTATCCAATCCCATATTTTTGAATTTGATCCTCGTATTAATAGAGTCATTCAAACAGAGAAACAATTTTCCATAGGTCCGCAAATAACAGAGTGGCTTAGAGGCATTGTGCTCGATGCCGAAGCTTCACAGGTCATCGACTTTTTACGGAACAGGAACTATGAAGCGATCTTACCAGCTATTGTGGCCCCAGGCTTCTACTTGAGGCTGCATTCACACCTGATGTATCCGCAAGTATTGAAACTAACAAAAAATCTTTTACTTAGAGGTATGCCCTCGGATGTATCGATGCGTAAGTTCATCAGGCAGATGGTCAACAAATATTTCGGAAACGAGATACCGATATCTGCACTGAGTGATGAAGTAGTGCTTTATATGGATGTGAAACACATACAAAAAGCTGTGATGGTTGTGGAGGAGATGAAAGAAGAGTCGAGTGTGGATTCAGGAAATGCCAGTCTGTTACTGGTGGCAGCCGATAGTGGATCGATTGTGACAAGGCCTCCAACTCACTTACTCGCGGCGGCTCTATCTGTTGTGCTTCGCAAGTCTAGCAATTTGATCGTTGGAATTTTACCTGGTTATACTGATACGCTGGCTGTTAAAAAGCTTGAGCTTGCTCTGCTACCTGAGTTTTCTGGTCGTGTTTTTATGCTACCGGTTGAATCAAACTTTACACTTCTTGAAACAGCAGCTCTCATTGATCAAGCGGATATATTTGTGACTGGTGATACAGGAGTGATGCATCTGGCCGCTGCTACTAAAAGAGTAGCACACAACGAATCAACCCCATTTACACCAGGAAATTCAGTGAAGATCATCGCTATATTTGGGGGCACTAATCCAGATGTATGGGGAGACAGTGAACGAACATTGATTGTAGGAAGAGGGCGAAAGGAACAGCGATCCTTTGGTCCGGGCTTTGTTAAAGAGATGTACAATCCCAAAGGCAAAGATTTGTTTGACCACATTTCTTCCCATGAACTGGCAAAAGCAATCAATATATTTCTCCTAACTTGAAAGAAACACCTGGCCACAGGAGAATCTCTACTGCTTGACCTGGTTGAGGATTTTGTTTGAGATGTCGGTCGGCGACGGGATCAAGCCGAAGTGAATCGCCAGGAACATGAGTGTGAGCATAATCAGGATACCCGAGGCCAGCAAGCGCCGTCGAGGGTGGGCAAAGAAGAGGAAGGAGATCGCCATCAGGCATTGGAATGCGAGTACGAACGGCCAGAGCTCGAAAAGGATCAGGAAAGGCACAAGGAACCATGATGCGCTGACATTGGGGTTTGGGTATAAGAAATACCACACAAGCGGCGCAGAGATATAAGGTAGCGAGCCGATGAGCAGCCCTATCAGGAAGGAGAGCGCTTTCTGGCTGGGGTGACGTAGCCGGAGGAAGAGTAACCGTTCCTTGACCTCCACCATGCTGCGGGGACGGTCAGCAGCATTCGTCGCCTGCATCTTATCTAGCACTTGCCTTAGTTGCCGGGTTATCTGGTCAGGTGGCCTTGTAAGTGGCGTTGCTGGGTCATCATCCAGAGGTTCTCTCCCAGTCAACAAGGTTTGCAGGGTGACGCCCAATCCGTAGATATCGGTCTGCTCGGTCGACTGTGCCCGGCCATACTGCTCGGGCGCGGCGTAGCCGGGTGAACCCAGTGGGCCAGTATCGCGCTTTTTGTCCGGGTTGAACCGGCGTGCGATGCCAAAGTCGATCAGGTAAAGACGTCCCCGGCGCGTGCGTATGATATTGGCGGGTTTCACATCGCGGAAAATGATGGGTGGGTTGTGCGAATGCAGGTAGCGGAGCACGTTAGTGAGCTGCACGCCGATGGCACATACCTCATTCACAGAAAGATGGCCCCCTTTCGCCCGCTTGAGATAGTCTTCGAGTGGCTCGCCCTTAATGTATTGCATTACCAGGTACCAGTGGGTGGGATCGGTGAAATGGTCATAGATGCGCGGCAGGTTACGATGGTTCACTCGCGAAAGCATGGTCACCTCACGATTAAACGAGTCGGTGGCCTCGATAATCTGCCGGGGGCTGAGCGCACCCAGGTCGATCTGCTTGATGGCGACCAGCCGGCGCCTGTGTTTGGCATCCCGCGCTTTATAAACCACACCGAAGCCACCCTCGCCAACTCTGGCTAGAATGCGATAGCGACCTGCAAGCAGTGATCCAGTATCTAGCGGCTCGAGAGTGGTAAGCAACTGACTATTCATGGCATGACCCTTCCAGGGCGGTAGTCCCCCTGACTTTGAGGAATATATTAAGGATAGATTTTCTGGTGTTGAGACAACATTTCAATGAACTTCTGTATTCGAGCAGAGCGGGTTTCTGGTTTTTTAGCTGTTTGAATTCTGAACAGGATGGCATAGCGATTGACGCTATTTAAGGTATTGAAAAACTCCCTCGCCTTCGGGTTGTTGTCCAATTCACGTTGAAAATCATCGGGGATGGTAATCTTGCTTTGCGAATCGTAAGCTTTATCCCAGCGACCATCAAACTTAGCTCGCTCCACTTGCCGTAGTCCGGCTGGCTGCATTCTCCCTTCAGCAATAAGTGCTGATGCTTTTTCACAGTTCACTTTTGACCAGATGCTTCTGGCAGTACGAGGTGTGAATTTTTGTAACCAGTACTTGTCGTCAAAAGAGGCTTTTTGTCCATCGATCCAACCATAACATATGGCGCTATCTAAAGCTTCCGAATAAGACACCGAAGGCGTGAGTGCTTCTTTTTTGGCTATCTTGAGCCAGATACCCTTTGTATCAGTATGGTGTTCTTTGAGCCATGCTTCCAAGTCTTGTTGGGTTTCAAACGATATGACTTCTAAATTATCTGAATTCTTCATGTAATGGAACCTGGCGCCCGCAAGGGACGCCACTACATTTCTTACTGTCAAATCGAGCTTGACAGACTAATCCAAAATTCACAGAAGTTTTGCTACAAGATCATTATACCATCTCAATATTTAGCTGCCCTTAATGGGAGTGCTGTAGACACAGGGGATAAAAACTTCTTTGCATTGCAATCACCCAATGTGGCATGATACATTCTTAGCAACGCTGATTACTACTTGCATCGCAACAAAGGAGATACAACACATGTGCTATGATGATAATGCCAGACCCCCGCTGCCACCTGGAGAGAGTGGCAGCGCCTACGGTGAAGACATTATTTTGACAGCGGCAGATGGAAATCGCTTTGCCGCCTATGCTGCTCATCCCGTAAATCCCAAAGCGGCACAGATTCTCATCTATCCAGATGCACGAGGGTTGCACCAGTTTTACAAAGAGCTTGCTTTGCGCTTCGCCGGGATAGGTTTCACAGCACTGGCACTGGATTATTTTGGCCGTACTGCTGGCCTCAGCTCGCGAGCTGAGTCATTCGATTACATGCCGCATGTGCAGCAATTACAATTGACAACGTTCTTCCAGGATGTCACTGCTGCGCTTGACCGTCTACGTACCGGCGCAGGTGCCGCTCGTTCAACATTCACACTTGGCTTTTGTATAGGCGGGACTCTCTCGTTTTTGACAGGCACAAAAGAGGACTTTGACCTCGCCGGAGTAATTGGCTTCTACGCTGGAATGAGCAGGAAATTTGGAGGTGCCAATAAAACCTTGCTTGAAGAAGCCGAGCACATTAAATACCCTGTCCTTGGTCTCTTCGGTGGAGATGATCCGATCATTCCACAGGAACAGGTACATGAGTTTGATGAAGGATTAGATAGAGCCGGGGTAGCACACGAAGTGATTATCTATCCCGGCGCTCCTCATAGCTTCTTTGACCGGCGTGCCACCGATTTTGCCGATGCATCAGCAGATGCCTGGCAGCGGGTGCTGGGTTTTATTGAGGCCTACACAACAAAATAATTTGCGCAAGGCACAATTCATTGCATCATGACAGTCGACTCATGCACACTTTCGATGAAGGCCATACAGATGGTTTCAGAACCTTCAATTTCGAACTGGAAACTGATCTGGTTCTGGAGGTGGGGGTGTCCAACCGTGTCTAACACGCTGACTCCATGCTCCAGGAAATCCACGGAAGTAATGGCTTTCATTGGAGTGGGCTTCGCCGTAGTAGTAAGGATGGTAGCCTACATCGGGGTTGTAGTTAAGGCACCAAACCAACCAACGAGCGATACGCTTTATCATCTTCATTTTTTTAACACCTTGCTCTTCGCCATCACTCTTATCTAAGGGGACTCTGCCTGAACCTTACTAGCTTAGAAGCTACTGTAGATGATCTACATTGGGAAATAATCGTCCCATGATGTTGCGCCTCAGACGGTAGATTTCACACATATCATTGAAATCCTGCGGGAAGCTGCGGAGGATCTCTCGAGGCCTTAGACCGCAGTGAAAGATGAAGTAGGCCAGGCGTTGCTCACGCACGTTGAGAAGCCCTTTCTGGAGGTGTCTCCAGACCTCAGTACTGGAAGTCTTGCCTTCTAATTGCAGCTTACCCATGAAATCAGGTTGAGGCAACTGGACTTCTTTCGGTCGCGAGGGGACCCGCAGAAAATCTAAAATGACCCCATTCAGGCTCAAACGTAAGTAAGGCAACACTGTAGCGAACGTACTGAATTCGGGCTGACGATCAATGGCTAGCCGCCAGAATCGTTCAAACGTCTGAGCTACATAGTGCTCTTCGCTCCTCAGGCGACACGCCACCTCTCTGCTGGGATGAGGACGCAGCCATCCACGAACAATCTCGCTCAAGCACTGTTGCACCCATGCCCTGGCATCTTGGTCGCCTTGCATGGTCGCACGGCGAAAGAGCTCGACGTCGTGCTCATCGGTGGATGGATCTCCACAGCAGTCCATGCTGATTTCTCGTCTGCACTGTGCTGAGAAGCACATGGTACTCCGTACGGGTTCCATCGTTCGGGAGACAGGAGAAGATCGCTCAGAGGCACCATGCTGTGGAGTCAAACAGTGTTCTCCGTCGTCGGTACCGCGTCTGTCCATCGGCTCATGCATATCACCCCTTCTCCTTTCAAGCGCTGATCTCACTTCCCGAAACGACAGCTCTGGAAGTCGCCTCTCCCAGGAGGGTGTCCAGAGTAGGCTGAGCGATCAGTCTCCTTTCCGATCTCTGTCTCCTGGTGCGCGTTACGCCTCAGCGAGCACTTGCTCACTCCTTGGCTCAGCCCGTTTCAGCCTCGTGCCACCAGGGGTTCGCTCTTTTCGTACCCCACGCATCGAGCATGAGACGTAGCGAAGGCAGAAGGGAAGCAGTTCTCCTCCCTCCTGCCAGTCCCCCACAAGTATTTGAGGCTTGCGAGAGTCGTGGAGGTCCATGGCAACGCTTCGAGCTGCCTGGAGCCACAGAACCTGACGCTCGGTTTTCGGCGGTTTGCTCTCGCTCCAGTTGCCTCACGCCGCCACGCCCAAAGGAGAGGTCGGGCACGTTGCTCTCGGCCCTCGACGACCAGCAAGGATACAGACACGCGCCACGTGGGTGCGATAAGCAACTGCCTGTCCTCCCTCTAGACGGACCGATGACAGCACAGACTACTTCTTGCCCGCGAAGAACACGACCCAGTCGTAGCTCACAATCTTGCCGTGCTGCACGAGGAAGACGTGGGCACACCGCGAGGGCAGAGCCATGGACGAGGTCCCAGCGTGTTCATAGGCGAGCACAACGGTGGGGGACAGGCCGCGCATGCTGTCTGTCGTCCACTGAAAGCCCGGCACCTTGGTTGGCAAGGTGTCATAGAAGCCTGTGATGGCGGCCAGACCGTGGTAGACGGTGGTCTTGCCATCCAACGCGGACCGGCTGAGGGTGGCGTCGGAGGCGAAGACGGAGTTCAGGGCGGAGAAGTTCCCGCTCTTCATGCCCGCATTGAGGATGCTGAAGTAGTGTTCGACCACTTCCGAGGCACTGAGCTGATGAGACGGCGCCTGCGTGCTTGTCTGTGTGTCTGCCCGTGCAGACGCGCAGGCGCTCAGCAGGACGAGGGCGAGGGCCAAGGTGCTGGCCACTGGAGAGAACTGTCGTAGACGCATGGGAACGCTCCTTTCAGAGTGAGCCTATTCTCAGGCACAACTGGTTTCATGGTGTGATACAAAGTTGCGAACCGACACGCAACCATGGCGTGATTGGTGGTGCTCCTGCTCAAGTACAGTCTACGGCTGCAATGCACCGTTCTGTACCTGCGCCAGGAGCTTCACCCAGGCGAGGACTTGCGGCATCGAGGTGGGCAGAGTGAACCTGTACGGGAGGTTAAGATCACCACCCACCCCCTGTTCGAGCTCGGTCCTCCTCTTCTCCAGTGAACGTACGCCGCTCTCATCCAGGGCGTGGGCGGCTATGCCGCTCTCGTCCAACCGAGTCCTGGTGGAGACTGCGATGGATCTCGTCTCCTCGTGCCCCCGCGGTCTATCTGCTGACGTCACTCCTCTTGAGTGGATCATCCTCAGTTGGAGGAATTGTGCTGCGGTGACCGAAGCAGAGTCGAGTCCCCTGTTCCCCTGCCTGAGCTGCTCCTCCAGCCCTTCCCGCGAGGGGGAGGAAAACACCCGCAGGTGCTCTTGCGGGAGCGCGCCATAGAGTCGAAGCACCTGAAACAGGCTCTGCAGTGAGCTGAGAGCCGTTGATTTCCACTGCCAGGTTGATGGCCGATCGAGTTGGTCTCTGCCTTGTTGAATCGCGAGACGATAATACATCTTCTGCCTCCTTCCATGCTGCGCTACCAGCATGAACCCTCAGACAAGAATGGTCTCTGTGTTCGCAACTCGCGTATGAGAACACGCTGAGTGCGTCTCAGCTCCGAGTCTCAACTCGCGCCTGTTGATCACATCACAGCAACAAGGAGAAGGCTCGGCACGAGAGCTGTCATGACTCCCAACCGCTCTTGGGAGCCGTGACAGGCGAGATGCATCACTGCCACTCTCGTATGCCCCGACTGCCCATCTCGAGCCACTGCTTGTAGTCTACTCGGATGAGCACGAGAACACATCGTTCGCAGGAGGTAATTCTGTGCTTCTTCCAAGCGATGGGGCGTCTAGTTCTAAGGAACTAGACGCTGCTTGAGGGACACTGCTGGCTCGTCGTACAAGCGCTGTGTGAGTAGCAGGCGAAGGCTGGGCGGTTTCGTGGCAGGGTCATGGGCAAGGCGGCTTCAGAGGAGACGAAAGCATGCGCGGCGTTCACACGAGGTGATGCTCCAGAGCGTAACGCGTTGCCGCACTGCGGGAGGTGACACCCAACTTGCTATAAATTGAGCGCACATGGGCTTTGACGGTAAGCAGGCTCACGAAGAGTTCTCTTGCGATCTGGGCGTTGGTCAATCCCCTTGCCAGCAGGCGCAGCACCTCGACCTCGCGGGCCGTCAGTCCGTCGGGATAGGTGGGGAGCAGCTTCAAGGGAGAAGGCGGCGGTTTTGCCACGATCGGCGTAGGCATTGTCGCCCGCCATTGCGTAGCCAGTTCTTGCTCTGGTGTCATCGTCCGCCCCTCGGCCCACGCGGCGGCAAAGGCCTTCTTGCCAAGCAGCGTGCGGGCGGTAGCCACCGAATGTTCATAGTCATCGTAGTCGACAGGCGCGTGGGGGTATCCCATAGCTTCGCGTAAGGCCTCTGCCATCCCCCAGAGGCGTACTGCCCACGCCGGGTCTCCATGCACCGCCACCACGTCCGCCAATCCTTCCAAGGAGAAGGGAATGTCCCGCTTGTCACCCACCTCTCTCCTTATCGTCAGGCTTTCCTGGCAGATGGCACGCGCTGCTGCGTAGTCCCCCTGGCGAGTCTTCACTCTCGCTAAAAGGGAGAGCGACCAGGCAGTACCCCACCGATCCCCTATTTCATTGGAGAGCACTATACTCTCCTCCAGCTGCGAGTGTGCCGTGGCAGTGTCACCCTGGTAAAAGGCGGCATACCCCTCGAGGTAGAGTGCGTCGGCAATACCCCCCTTGTCGCCCAACACCTTGCAGAGCTTGAGACTTTCCTCGAGGAGCGAACGTACGATCGCCTGATCGCCCCTGGAAGCGAAGAGTATCCAGGCCAAGCGGAAGAGCGAGGAAGCAATGCCCTCCTTGTTCCCTAGCTCTCTATGTATCGCCAGGCTCTCCTCGCACAGAACACGTGCCTTGTCGTACGCGCCTTGCTGGCTGACCATATTCGCTAAGTTGTAGAGTGACCAGGCGATACCTTCCTCGTCCCCTAACGCTCTGAAGAGCGCCAAGGCCTCCTCTGTCAGTGCGTATGCCACTCCCAAGTTACCCCTCCTCTCGGCTATCGCCCCAAGCAGACGGAGGGAAAGAGCAATGCCACCGGTGTCTCCTAGTTCTCGACATCGTGCCAGGCACTCCTCGTCCAGCGCTTCTGCACGATCAGTGTCGTTCTGAATATAAGCCAGGTTCGCAGCTGCCATGAGCGCCTTCAACTGCACCGGTACTATAACCCCTTTGCTACTCACTAGCGCCCGTTCCAGAAAGGTCCGCCCCTCACTCCAGTGACCACGGACTCTCCAGAACCGCCACAGTGCTCCTCCCAACCGCAAGGCCAACTCGAGGCTGTGCTCTATCTCTCCTCGTTCTAGGGACCACCGCATCACTGCGCGCGGGTTGTCATGCTCGCGCTCTAACCGCTCCAGCCAGACAGATTGCTGTGGGCCTGCAAGCTCTGGCTCTGCCTTTTCTGTCAGGGCCAGGTAGTAGTGAGCATAAGCCGATTGGGTGATCTCCATCTCCCCACTTGTAGCGAGAGCCACCAACCCGTACTCACGAATGGTCTCCAGCATGGCCAGGCGCGACTCCTTTCCCTCCTGCTGGATGGACTGCAGCAGGCTCTTGTCGAGGAGCGAGGTGACGTTCTCCAGGATGTGCCCTGCGCTCTCCTCCCCATCAATCGCCGTACACACGGCTTCCGCTGCCTGAAGCTGACAGCCACCAGCGAAGACGGAGAGCCGCCGGAAGAGGCGCTGCTCCAAGGCATCTAATAACTGATAGCTCCACAGAATGGTGTTGCGCAGGGTCTGCTGCCGAATGGGCTGATCCAGCGGCCCACCTGTCAGCACCTCCAGTCGATGCGAGAGCCGCGCGAGCAATTCCTGTGGCGAGAGGAGTTTGCTGCGAGCAGCCGCCAGTTCCAGGGCGAGCGGGAGACCATCCAGACGCACACAGATCTCAGCTATGGCTCTGGCGTTGGCATCAGTGAGCTGGAAACCGGACTTGACCGCCTGCGCACGCTGGAGGAAGAGGCCCACCGCCGCAGAGTGAGACAGGGTGTCAAGTGGAGGAAGTTGCTTGAGATCAGGGAGGGCCAAGGGGGGGACGGGGAATTCGTGTTCCCCCTGGAGGTGCAACGTGGCACGGCTGGTCACCAGGATTTTCAGGTGCGAGCAACGTGTCAGCAGAGCCGCCAGTTGTGGGGCGGCTACCAGGATTTGCTCGAAGTTATCAAGCAAAAGCAGCAGGTGCTTGTCTTGCAAGGAAGCTGCCAGCAGGTCGAGGAAAGATCGACCTACGATCTCTTTAACACCGAAGGCCTGAGCGATGGTTGGTATAACCAAGTCGGGGTCGCTGATCGGAGCCAACGCAACGAAAGAGACGCCGTCGGAAAAGTCGGCGAGTAGGTCGGTGGCGACCTGGAGGGCCAGGCGGGTTTTCCCGACACCACCGGCGCCAGTGAAGGTGACGAGACGGAACTGGGGGCTGCGCAAGAGGGTACAGGCCGTCGCTACCTCGTGCTCGCGTCCAATCAGTGAGGTGAGTTGTACAGGCAGGTACTGCTCGACTGACTGCCCAGATTCGGCCATTGGCGCTGAGGCGTAGGTCGGAGTCAAGGGAACACCTTCTCTCTCGTCGATAGGGTCCGCCAAGACCTGGGAAGCATGGTCTCCCGGAAGAGAAGTATATGTCTCCGGCTTATCGCTGATGGTGCTCTGATTTACTAGCATTGTTGCTACCACGTTGAGACGTTCGAGCGTTATCCCCTCCGACTTACCGAGGTAAGCCTTGCGGAGCTTGCCGTCGCGCTTGTGATAGGCATACCAGTACCAACCATGCCGTTTGCGCTCACGCCGTGCGGTGAATGTGCCTAGATGGTTCTTGAACGAAAAGGATTGATTCTGCTCATTTGCCAGCCATGTGTACCAGCTATCCGATCCAACGATGACAGAGAGCGGTTGATCCTTTGCCCCATCAGGCAAGAATAAGCGGTTGTCGGAGACCACTGGAAGATGGCTAAGTGCCATAATGTCATCCTCGTGTGGGTGGGTAACGAACGACGCAGTATGAGTTACATAACACCTGAAGTGTACCACTGGTTGGGTAACCTGTCTATGCTGACACTGCACAGATCAGCATGCTCTTATTTGTTCGCTTGTCTACAAGGAAATCATAGGCCTTGTTCAATATCATCTTAAGTGTGTGCTCTATAATCGGTTCACCCGAATTTTCATTTGCTAGCCCTCCTCCCTTATTGAATGATCGTCGCGCGCCGAATCTGCTGGTCAGTGAAAATATCGAACTCATCGCGGCTGCGTGTCGAAAATTCCGATACGACTGCACCTTCGTTACCCGCTTGAAACCAGTGCAAGGTATTGGGCGGAATAATGTATTGCTCGCCAGGACGCAGTACTATCTCATGCCAGACAGTATAAGTGTGCTCGCGTCCTTTGGGAGCCTGTGCGGCTCGATTGGAAGTGGCTTCTCCTTCAACGTAAAGGTAGACGGTGCCCCAGCGACAACGAAAAGTTTCCTCTTTGCCGGGATCTTCGCCGATAGGTGGATGACGGTGCTCTGGGCATGTCTGATGTGGGAAGAGTACAAGCTCCTTGGCGCAGACTCGTTCAGTTTTGACATACACCACCAGCTCTAAACCGGTTGTCTCCAGTTCATCAAGCCCGAAATCTGCTACTTCGATGTTGTTGCTTTCGTCTGCAGTCAGCACAATTCCTGCTCGATCCAGATACTCACAGGCACGCACCTGAGCATACATAAGTTGTTCCCTGGTAAGCATGGTTTTCTCCTCTCCTTTCGACTTGCCTGACCCGCTGTAGTCAGTCAAATGAAATTTGACATGTGAAATGTAACCGAGGCATAATATCCATCAATTTCGTGCTATCATGATACTTATTCTGCTGTAAAACGCACCAGGGCAATATTCAAGTCAGGGGTGAAAAGGCGAAGACCCTTCCGAGATCTGGGATGTTCCCAGATACTCTCTTTACCCCCTCCGCCACCGCAGGCGGCGAGTCTCTTGGGTTTGAATATACCATAAAGTGACCTGATCTGCATTGGAGGATCTAACAATGGAAAAGTACGGATATCGTTTTTGACCCAAACATTTGCTCCAATACCTCTTGCAGCGCATCTTCAGAAACCAGCAGCTCAAGTGATGGGCAGAGCATTCCTCAATGACCCAATGTGGAAGTGTCTCGTTCCTGACGATGAGAGGCGCGCTCGGGTGGTGCCATTATCTATGGGTATCCTGGTGCGTTACAGCTTTCTGTATGGAGAGATCTATACGACCACAACACTGGATGGCGTAGCATGCTGGCTTCCACCAGGCAAAACCACGCCTTCATTTGGCAGAATGGTGCGAATTGGCATACGTAATGCGCCACTACAATTAGGATGGACAGGGTTCCGCCGTTATGCTGCCATTGAGAACTTTAGTGGGAAAGCCCACAAAGACACTGTACCGGAAAAGCACTGGTATTTGTGGGGACTAGGTATAGAGCCATCACGCCAGGGTCAAGGCATCGGTGGAATGCTAATACAACCTGTCTTAGCACGGGCAGATAATGATGGTTTGCCCTGCTACCTTGAAACCATGAATGAAAGGAATGTACCATTCTACGAGAAGCATGGATTCAAAGTTGTTAGCGTCGGAGAAGTACCCAGGCACGGGCTGCGCGTCTGGGCAATGCTGCGAGAACCACGTTAATAGGTTGATAAAAACCATTGTGAGACCTATTTGGCCTCACTGATCTCAAGGAGATTCCCGTCCGGATCCCTGAAAAAGCACCTGATCTCTCCACCCCAGTCGACAGGGGGCGTCAAGAAGTTGGCACCTCGCGCCTTGAGTATCTCATATGATGCCTGGCAATCTGGCACACGAATCGTCAACTCATGGCTAACAGTATCTGGATCCGTGGGTGGTGCAAAAGTGACCGTTGGCTTGTCCCTGGTAGGCCCACCACCGGTTACCAGGAGTAGCCAGTTCCCTTGAAAATTGAGAACGCACGATGTGCCACCATATTCACGATAGACTGTAGCCCCCAAGACATCTCGAAAAAAGTGCCGCGAACGCTCCATGTCGCTGATCACCAACAAAAAGGTGAGAGCAACACCTTCCGTTGGAAATTCGTTTTCAGCCATTATTTCACTCCTCTAATTGTTCCGCTATGTTGCATGCTCTTCCTCATACCCATTCGACTGTTGTAAAAAGGCAACAGCTCTATACGTTTTCCATACGAAAACGTATCACAAAAAAGAACGTACAGCCAGGATCTTCCACCTGAAATAGAGCTTTTGACGTTAAGCAAGATACAACCTGCTTAGAGCAAATCAATGGTTGAGCTAAAGAAATACCGCTCAAATTGATCGCTATGTGAGTGGTATTCTATTTATACTGTATTGATGAATTCAAAGTAGCAAGAATCTGCCCAATGGTATGGTACCGCTTGCTACATAGCAGCCTTACATGCCATACTTGTAAAAGCCGAATTGGTTATTTTCGTTTGACCATGAGTTTGAACTTCATCTCGCTCATCGTTAGATATCTACCCCGGAGTGCCCGTTATCGCATATTACGAAGGAGAAAATATATCGTGCCTGATTCTGTAAAACCTGAAAATGCACAAAACCAGATAAACTTCCTTAAGCGGCTGCGTGCCGTTCGCCAGTTCCGCCCGGATCCCGTGCCTCAAGAAGTTGTTAACGCCGTTCTCGATGTTGCGCGCTGGTCGGGTAGCGCAAGTAATAGGCAACCCTGGGAGTTCGTGGTGATACGCAATAAGGAAACGCTGCGTGCCCTGTCTGCAGTTGAGGGATATGCATCACATCTGGCTGGTGCGTCGCTAGGAATTGTGCTGGTAATGGCGGGTGATCATGGGCAAGTTGAACAGGAGACTTTCGATGAGGGAAGGCTAAGTGAGCGCATTATGCTTGCCGCGGCTGCATATGGAGTTGGTTCGTCTATCGGCTGGTTTAAGAGAAGCGGAATGACTGATGCTAAGGCCCTTTTGGGGATCCCACAAGAACGGTTAGTACGCACTGCAATCTCCCTGGGTTACCCTGACGAGGAGGCGCGACGTGCTCGCCCAAGACATGCACAAGCACGTAAGCCACTCTCTGATATTGTGCATGATGAACGATATGGGTTGCATCAGCATCATCAAAAGTGAATGATGTAACCAGGGGATTGTGTGTTCTTGAGTGGAATACTCTCGCCAGTTATAGAGGAACACATGGCACAAACCGAATTAATTGAAATCGATGAGCTTGTGGACGAGATTGTTGCTCGTCTGCTTGCGCTGCCGAACCTGAAAGCAGAAAACGTGCGAAATGTGCGCCGGGAGTTCTCTAAGAGGCTGGCAAACACCTCGCCACAGATAGTGATCGCACTCTCGCTACGCTTATTACAGCTTGGTCGGCCAGGTTTCGAATATCGCTTTGTGGCTTATGAACTTGTTTGCCATCATAAAGCCGCTCTACGTAGCCTGGGCGAAAAAGATCTGGAACTCCTTGGTCGAGGTATCTCAAGCTGGGGGGATGTGGACACCTTCGCCTGCTATCTGGCAGGCCCTGCGTGGTGTCAATACCAGGTGCCAGATGAATTGATTCACCGCTGGGCACGTTCGGAGGATCGCTGGTGGCGACGAGCAGCGCTTGTATGCACAGTTGCGCTCAATAACAAAGCCCGAGGTGGAAGTGGAGATACAGCACGCACCCTGGAAGTCTGCCGTATTCTAGTAAGTGATCGCGATGATACGGTAGTGAAAGCGATGTCATGGTCTTTACGTGAACTGAGCAGGCGTGATCCACAGGCTGTGAGGGCCTTTCTGGAAGAGTATAAGAATATGCTCGCGCCTCGAGTGCTACGAGAAGTGCGCGCCAAGCTAACGACTGGTTTGAAGAATCCGCGCAGAAAAGTTGATACGTCTGTCAATAAGTGAATTTCCCAGCATAACCTCCACCTGTAGTGCGTAATTGAAAAGTTCTTGTTTGAATCAAGGATGTTCCTGTCGATAATCTATGAATGTCCACCAGTGATGACCAAGGAGACTATCCTATGCTAGAAGTGCATGATCCAACTAATCAGACAGAAGTTCACGACCCGGCTATTCTTTCGCATGCAAAGGCCATCCTTGATGCTTGCAGTTCTCCTCAAGAGATGCAAGATGCTGTCCTTTCCGCTGTTGCTCGAAATGAAGAGTGGCGTGGAAAGCAGTGTCTAAATCTCCTGGCTCCTGAAGCACTGACCAGTCCGACTGTCAGAGGATTGCTTTCGGCTGAGGTGGGCACCCGCGCTGCTGAGGGGCATATTGGCCCTGTAAACCGATGGTTTGCCGGCACACAGCACATTGATGAGATCGAGGCATTGTGCATCGAGCTTTTGAAAAAAGCATTTCGTTCAAGATATGCTGACCACCGGCTGGTTGCAAGTATGATTGGCAATATGGCAGTCTATACAGCATTAACTAATCCCGGCGACAGCATTATGAGCCTGACTCAACCTTTCGGAGGTCATTCTAGCAACCGCGTCGACGGTCCAGCAGGAGTTCGTGGTTTAAAGATTGTGGATATCCCTTTCGATCCGGTCGAACTCGAAATAGACCTTGACCTCTTCCGCAAGGTTGCGCCACTGGTTCGCCCCAAAGTAGTCGCGCTGGGAGCCTCAATGACATTGTTTCCATATCCTCTCCAGGCTATCAGCGACATCGTCGCCGAATGGGGTGGGCAAGTCTTTTTCGACGGAGCACACCAACTGGGTTTGATTGCGGGGGGTCAGTTTCAAGATCCATTGCGCGAAGGCGCTGCTGTGATGACAGGTTCAGCGGGGAAGACGTTCAGTGGCCCGCAAAGTGGAATCATTGTCTGGGATGACCAGAATCTGACTGTTCCGATTACTAACGCGATTTTCCCTGTATTGGCAGCAACACACCAGGTCAATCGTGTAGCGGCTCTCGCGGTGTCGGCAGCCGAAATGATTGCCTTTGGACAGGAATACATGGCTCAGATTGTGCGCAATGCCCAGGCACTCGGAGCCGCATTGGCTCGCCGTGGTATTACTATTCTTGGAGCGAATAAAGGTTATACCACCACACATCAAGTCATCGCCGATATGCGCCAGTTCGGTGGTGGGTTGGATGTCGCGCAGAAATTGGCACAAGCCAACATCATTACGAACAAAAATCTGATCCCCACTGACAGGCCAGAAGATTGGGATCATCCGAGTGGACTACGCATAGGAACTACCGAAGTCACTCGTCTGGGAATGCGTGAGAAAGAGATGGTAATCATTGCGGACTTCATGTCACGCGTTCTTGTCGAACAGGTAGCGCCCGAAAATGTGGTTGACGATGTAGTAGCTTTCAGGGAACCCTACCAAACAGTGTACTACTGCTTCGATCACGGTATACCTGTTTGAGCGAGTCATCACAACCCTGTCACGTTAGCGCAGCGAGCTGAACTGCTGCATATGCTTTCGTTCGCGTTCTAGCGCATCGGCAGGGAAGGATTTCTCGCCACCGAGGGTACGGGCAGCCAGTGTTAATTCGGCTGCTTCTTCCATCGAGATGATAACCATGGCTGCATAAAGCGCATCATGGCCAAATGCCAGCAGACCGTGATTTCCCAACAAAACTGCCGGGACTGTAGGATGCTGCTCAATCTGTTTCACGATGTTTGCCGCGGATTCCTGCGATCCACGCGGCGCCCAATCAGCTACTGGAATATCTTCCGTAACGCCAAAACGCAGTAACGCTTCATATGCGCAAGGCAAAGGCTGATGGGCAAGCGCAAAACTTGTGACGTGCGGAGAATGTGTGTGAATGACGGCGTTCACATCAGCTCTCACATGGTAGACACAAGAATGCATAGCCACGATCTCCCGCGTGACTGGCTCAAGCGCTCCCGCTATCACTTCGCCATCGAACGTGACAACCGTCAATTGCTCCGGTGTCAGATTGGAGAGGACGCCACCGGAAGTCAGCAGCATATGCTCTGTTTCAGGTAATCTGAAACTCATATTGCCGTGTCCACTATGCGACATAACCCCAGTTTGAAACAGCATGCGTGCTGCCTGGACAAGTTGTTCTCTGGCCTGGCTCTCGGATATATTTGTCATTTTCGTGTGTTCCTTTCAAGTGCAAGGCAAGGTCTTATAGGTTTTCTTATAGTATATACCAGATGAATCCTGAACGTGTGTGATACTATATGAGTTGCCACCTGAGCATTGGGCTGTAGGTGGTCAGACGATGGCTGCTCAACAATCAGCATTCGCACAACAGTAGAACGAGGTAGGGGAATTGAAAACACTCTCACTTGTACACCTGGTTCGCCAGCCAAAGATCGAGGCAGGTACTCCGCCACTTTTGATTCTGCTTCACGGCATTGGTAGCAACGAGCATGATCTGTACGGGCTAGCGCCATTTCTAGATGAGCGATTTCTGATCATCAGTGTACGTGCACCGAACACACTTGGACCAGGGAGTTATGCCTGGTTTGAGGCCGATTTTACTCCACAAGGGCTAGTTATTAATCCGGCGCAGGCAGAAGCCAGTCGCAAAACTTTGATTTCATTTCTGAATGAGGCTGTCACGGCTTATGGCGCTGATCCGAAGCGAGTCTACCTGATGGGTTTCAGTCAAGGAGCCATCATGAGTGCCAGTGTCGCACTCACCCAACCAGAACTTGTTGCCGGTGTGGTGCTGATGAGTGGGCGCATTCTGCCAGAAATACAACCATTGATTGCTTCTCACGAAGAACTTAATGGTCTCCCCTTTCTAGTTGTTCATGGTACCTCTGATATGGTCCTCCCTATCAGCTATGGTCGTGCCAGCCGCGAGTTACTCTCATCACTACCGGTGAATTTAACTTACCACGAGTATCCAATGGGGCACGAAGTCAGTCAAGAAAGCCTGAATGATGTGACAACCTGGCTGAGTGCGAGGCTAGATAAAGCGACGTAATCATTACAGAACACAGGAGTGCAGAGGAATGAGTAGACGGATGCCATCGATAGCTATTATAGGCGCGGGATGCAGTGGACTTGCTGCTGCACACGAACTACGCAATGCGGGCTTTTCCGTTACCTTATTTGAGCAAAGCCAGGAAGTTGGAGGTCGGGCAGCGACCAGGGAACAACAAGGATTTACCTACGACTATGGTGCTCAGTATATGAAAAGCGGTAGCTCGGTGAGTATAAATTTGATTACCGAGCGGTTTCGGTTGACTGACCTGATTGATATTACAAAACCTGTCTGGATCTTTAATCGAGAAGGCCACATCCAAGAAGGTGATCCAGTTCAGAATGCTGAGCCGAAGTGGACCTATCGTAGCGGTTTAAACGCCCTGGCGAAATGTATGGCTCAAGGCTTGAATATCCAGCTACAGACTCGTATTGATTACCTGCAACCAGGCACAACTGGTTGGAAACTTTTCGATAACTTGGGGCAATGTGTGGGTGAGTTCGATCGTGTATTGATTACTATCCCAGCCAGTGAGGCTGCTGAACTGATTAAGGCTAGCCAGATTCCTGATATACGACAAGAGGAAATCTGCGCTTTGCTGGATAAGGCAAGATATAATCCGTTAATCTCGGTCATGCTGGGCTACAGACCGGCACCGGAAGTGCGTCCTTATTATGCGCTGGTCAACACGGATAAGGCACATGCTATTTCCTGGCTGGCCTGGGAACATGAAAAGGCTCCTGAGCGTGTACCCAAAGGTGCTGGCCTGTTAATCGCGCAGATGGCTCCTCAGTATAGCCAGGATAATTGGCGCACGCCAGATGACCAAATAATCAGTGACGTAGCAAATCGTATCACAGCACTTCTCGATGAATCCCTAAATAAGCCTTTCTTTTCTGATTTATATCGTTGGAAATATGCATTACCAACTGTAAAGGCGGATGCTGAACAACTGAATGCGCTCACAATATCTCTTGGGCTGGCCTTTTGTGGCGATGCATTCGTTGGTGGGCGTGTTCATCTCGCGCTTGAACATGGGGTAGAGGTTCCGCGGCAACTTATTGGCAGAGGCAAAGAGAGCGATAGATAGAAGTATCTCAATCCCTCAAGTGGGGCATCACTTCGCGTGCGAAACGTTCGATCTGCTCCACCCGGTCTGGCCAGCGTGGGACCATGAATTGCAGCGCGAGGTGGTTGACGCCGATCTCACGGTACGCGTTGAGTGCCTCAGCCAGTTGCTCATGAGTGCCGCGCAGGTGGCGTTCATCCTGCGAAACTGGCTCGCGCGTTACCTCGATCTGACGACAGCAAGTAAAGAGGATCTGCTCAGGGTCACGTCCAGCTTCGGAGGCCAGACGTTGGACGTCATCATATCCTGCCCTCAGTGCTCCAGGAGAGATTTCTACGAAGTAAGGAAACCAGGCATCTCCGTATTTGGCCGTACGCTTATGGGCATGAACGCCTTCACCACCAACCCAGATTGGGATGCGAGGCTGCTGGATTGGCTTTGGATAGAATGCCACATCCTGGAAGTTGTAGAATTGGCCGTTGAAGCTGATGTGCTCCTCTGTCCACAGGCGCGAGACGATCTCCAGTTGCTCATCGGTCATCCGTCCCCGATCCTTGAATGAGACACCTAGTGCTGCGAATTCCTCCTGCATCCAACCGACTCCAACTCCCATGATCAGCCTACCCCTGGATAGTCGTTCGATAGAGGCCGCAACGCGTGTCCAGTACAAGGGATGGCGGTAGGGCAGCACTAGCACACTGATGCCGAGGGTGATTTTCTCTGTACATCCAGCAAGGAAAGCCAGGCAGGTCAGCGAGTCCAGGAAAGGTCTATCAGGAGGGACAATAAATTCGTGGTTCTCACTGTAGGGATAAGGTGTAGTGATCTGCCAGGGCGTGACAACGCGATCGGCTGACCAGACTGCATCGAAGCCCAGCACTTCGGCGCTGTGTGCAGCCTCCATCAGAGTCTCAGGACCCGAGGCCCTGCCGGAAATAGGGAGAAAGACACCGAACTTCATATCTGTACTCCTTTGCTTTCTGACTAAACATTTGAGAACAGTATACATCTTGATATAGATGAAAGGGTACAGAAACAAGAATAGTGGTGTTCGTGGCTCTTTGTCGCAGTTGTTGCGATTGTCGCATTTGTCGCGGTTGTATCGAATGTAGCAATTATGCTATTCATATTTCCAATCCATTGACTTAAGCAGTTGTTGCAAGGCTTGTGAGGCATGGTGAAATAGATCTGGTCCACTAAAACCCTGGTATTGCCCAGCAAGGGCAAGGTGAGGTTCCAGCGAGAAAAAGCCATCATAGCCATCCGTATGCAATTGCCGTAAGATTTCGGGCCATCGCGCCACACCCTCACCCACAGCCACAACTGTGCCGTCTGCAAGCGCATCTTTTACATGCATGTAACGCAACCAGGGACGCAATTCCAGATAAGCATCGGGATAAGGTGTTTGTTCGCACTGGATGAAATTGGCAGGATCGAGAATGGCTTGAAAGTGCGGATCGTTAATACTTTGCAGTAAATCAGTGCAGCGAGCAATGATATCGCCATAGATATCTTTTTCATTTTCATGAAGCAGGATAAGATTTGCATTACGTGCTTGTATGGTCAATTCACGTAACCGCCTGAGTACCTCGTCCCTCCACTTTGCCGGATCGATAACATCTTTTTCACTGCTTGTAACGTTTGCATCACTTGCATCACGCATATGAACGGTGGTTGTGTTGATTTGGGTGGGAACGCTTGTGTTGCTCTCTACATCTGTCGCTTGTGTGTAGGTGCTGGCGTGCTCCTTTGCAGCGGGTGGATAAAAAGAAAAAATGCGAATAAAGGGCGTTCTAAAGAGTTGGGCCAGTGCGATAGCTCGCTCGAAACGCTGCAGGTGCTCATTAAACGGGGCATCGATAGGTACTTTGCCAATGGGCGAAGCGATGGCAGAAACTCCGATACCGTGTGCATCCAGCTTTTGCTTGATTTCAGTTATTTGCTGATCAGTCAGATCAAGCACATTCGTATCCCAGACCCCGCGCAAGTCAATAAAGTGGATATTTTCACTACGAAGTACTGCAATCTGTTCGTCCAAATCGGCTGAGATCTCGTCTGCAAAGGCAGATAGGCGAATCATGGCAGAATCACCTCCTTATGTGTACGCGCCGATTCATAAATGCTCAGGATGATCTCGACGGGATGGCGTGCCGCATGTCCATCGACGATCGGTGTTCCATTTTCACGAATGGCACGGATCATATCAGCGATCTGCAAGGCATGACCGCTGGCTGAAAGAGCAGCAGGATTCTGTGATGTGGAGCCAGCAACTACTACCTCCTTACGTTCCTTTGGAGTAGCTCCGTACGCGCCGACCTTCTCCTTTTCGTCGCGTGCTACATGAAGAAAAGACAAGCTGTCGTTCTCGATCCCAGCAGACCCTTTATCGCCAAAAATCTCTATGCGGGTGGTAACACCAGGATATGCAGCCGTTGTTGCAGCGATGGTGCCGAGCGCGCCATTAGTGAAGCGCAAGACGGCAACAGCCACATCTTCCGTCTCCATGCGATGCACCAGCGTATCAGTATACCCAAAAACGCTCTTGACAGGCCCCATCAGCCACTGTAGAAGATCTATCGAGTGGATAGTTTGATTCATCAAGACTCCCCCGCCATCAAGTTTCCACGTGCCGCGCCAATCGCCACTATCGTAATACTCCTGGGATCGCCACCAGGGTACAATTGCATTGCCAAGTACCAGCTTGCCAAAGGCTTGTTCCTCAACCAGGTCATGCACCTGGCTGGATGCGGGATCGAAGCGATGCTGGCTAATTACAGCAAGCTTCACCCCGGTTTCTTGCTGTACCCGCAACATCTCATCTATCGCCTCACGACTGATCTCCATTGGTTTCTCGACGATTACATGTCGTCCTGAACGCATCACCTGGCAGGCGAGTTCTCCGTGTAGACCGCTTGGTGTGCAGATGATAACAACGTCCACTCGCTCACGATCCAGCATTTGTTGTAGATGTGTGTAGGGGATAGCACCATATTGGATTGCTAGTTTTTGTGCTTTCTCAGGAGTGAGATCGACCACGGAGACAAGCTGTGCATCTGGCAAGCTGGCAATGGCCTCCGCATGGACAGGAC
>Ga0207684_10000564_pt1 | contig 45261 bp, 41 predicted proteins | sample KBSK5501metaG_FD_184342 | JGI IMG/M metagenome (GOLD analysis project Ga0207684, IMG submission 184342) | Corn, switchgrass and miscanthus rhizosphere microbial communities from Kellogg Biological Station, Michigan, USA - KBS K5-50-1 metaG... | ecosystem: Host-associated > Plants > Roots >... | reverse complement strand
CGTCTGGCTGGTCGTCAGAGGCTTCAAGCCCTCTGCCATCACCGCCCTTTACAGCCGAACTGCCGGTGTGGACAACGGTTCCCTGGCCCCTGTGGCGGCTACTCGATAGAGTTTCCCGCCTCCGTCCTGCACTACTTGGAGCCCGGCATCGGCCGGGCTCCATCGCGCTCAGTTAACTGTGGCGCCAGGCCTCCCAGAGTGGGAGAGCGCCAGTAGCAACAACGCTGTCACTAAGGAGGTGCTGACATGAGTGGTTTTCGATGGAGAAGTTGGTTAGGATCCGCCATTTTGTTCCTGTACGGCCACGTGACGCCGAGGATGCGCGGCAACCCAGCAGCACGTTTTGGATCTTTGCTCAACACGGCTCGGGTGGCCCAGCTGACGAAATCGGTGACCGCTGAGAACCAGAGTCCACACGGTTAAAACTCAGTTTGGAAGCCTTTAGCGACCGGGAAACGAGACCACAGCCTGTTTCTGGTCGAGACTCGCCGGCGGGGGAAGGGTGGCCGGGCCACGCATCATGAGCGCGCGGCCCGGACCGATTGATTTAGGACGCCAACGACGGCTCCAAGCCCTCGATCACGATGAGCTTCTGGCTGGCAGGAAGGGTCACATCCCTAGAAACAGCGTCGTCGAAATAGTCGCGAAGCTGCGGAGGTCTGGTGCCAAGATACGACTGCTCGGGCAACATTCCGGCAGGCGCGAGATTCTCTGCAACAGGCACGTCGCGCACGAACACGGGCACGCGCGTAATGCCTTGGAGCAGAAACCCCAACGCACGGTGGTATCCGTCTCGGAGGTAGTACCTCCCTTGGAAGCGCCCGACCTGCATGAAAGACTCTCCGATAGCAACCGCAAATCCCAGCACAGGCACGCCGTTGTCATCCAAACGCAGCGACCCGTCGGCCGCGTTCGAAACCCTCAACGCCACCTGACTCAGAATCCGGAGGTTTGGGTTTGCGGATGCGACGATCCAGCATCGTCGCAATGGATCGAACTGGGCGCGAATTGCCTGAGGCTGCATTCGCGGCAGCGAGACTTCAGCGATGCCCGCGAGGTCATCTGGGTCATGCGTCCCTACACGCGAAGACGCGCTGTCTGTGAAGATGACGGGCTGAAAGCCACAAATTCGATCGATGTGAGCGACTTTGACTTCAAACCCTTGAGCGAGATACACGAGAGCTGCGGGATTTCGGCGAAGCTCTTCGACATAGCCCTCTAGTGCGATCGGAGCGTCCTCGATGACACAATCCTGGTCGACGCCTTCATCACGCGAGGCGACCGCGGACTGGCAGCGGCGAACAATTTCGCGTTGCTCCAGAGTCCCGGGCGTCTGCTGATTCGAATTCAGAACCAAGATGGCCGCGTCGGTGTGCATCCATCCGAGGAGAGCCCGCGCTGGCCGCTGGAGTCCTGGTGCGGCTGATTCATTCGAGCCGGAATCGGTCGCGGCATCTGCCGCGACTGCGTTCGTAACGTGTTCCATGGTTGAGTTTTCCTTTGCAGCCTGTTGGCGCGCCGGTGCCACCTGGCACCGCTCGTGGCGGAAGCCTAGGCACGAACTGGAAGGTGAGGTAACCTGGCCCCGGATAGGCTTCCGAGCCGATTCCATTGGGCTGACCGGGCGGTCTGACAAGTCTGACCCGGTCGCCCGCTTCTCTTAGTTCACTGTCCTCTGCTGTATCCCCCTTTGCTCATTCGTCTTCCAGCGTGAACCGACTCACGTCACGCTTACCCGAGAACCTAAGGCGGGCCCTCTCCAACTCTTGCTCAATCGCCCCAAAAATCCGATCGACGTCGGCTTGGCTGTATTCGTAGACATACCGGTTTGAACAGTGGGCGAGCACCCGAATGCGCTGCAGCACCGCATTCGTACGTTTCTCCGCGAGACGTTTGAATGCAGCTCGCTTCAATGACAAGGAGTCGACGGGTGCCTGGGCTTCCATCCCACCACACCGTACAATATGTGGACTCTGGAATTCAAGGGTTGAAAATACTTGAATTCTCTGGACTATGCGGAGAGTGCGACAAGTTCGGTCGATGGGACCACGTAGCGGTCGAGAACTGCGTAGCGCGCGTGACCCAGCCACTCCAGCGTTCCAGTCGACCTGGCAGTTCGTCAGTCGCGAACTTGTGCCCTAGCGCATTGGCATGGGCAGCGTTCCGGTTCGTTCCCGGTCGATTCCAGTCAGCCGCTCGTTGCCTTCAAATAGCCTCGACCTGTTCCTTACCACCGAGTCCCTGGCCGAGGCCGCTGCTCCCCGCAGGCTGACTTCCGCCAACTGGCATTGGGGCAACACTTAGATTTTCGTAGCGATCTGGGAAATTGTGACCCGGCTGTGACCCGACGCCTTCCCTCAAAGTGGGGGATGATCGGATTCGTATTCAGAAACTGGTCGGGGGCCCGGGATTTGAACCCGGGGCCTCACGGTCCCGAACTCTGCGACATCTCGTCCAGGCGTGGCGGAAACGATCGATTTCAGCTCGAAACTTATCGTCCAGCCAACCGGTCCGTCCAGACGTGAGTCGTTTTTCCGCCGGATTACTACATGCAGTACTACATCCGGCGACGGCGATCGCGGCGCGCTCCTGGCCTGCCGCCGATGGCTAGGGCATAGATAAAAGACGCGCGAGGCCCCCCCCGCTCCCAGCGGTTTTGAAGACCGCGTTTTTGAGGTCCGCCCCTGTCCAGCGACGTCCGCGCAAAATGAAAAGTCGATAGCTAGGATCCGCTGACGTTCGCTAACGGTTGCCAACGTCCGACAGAATGGCTGTCAGCTTGGCTGTCAAGACCGGTGCCTCCTTGCAAACGCACGGTCCCAACCCTGCGTGTCCTGCTTCCGCGAACGAGTGACACAGCTGTCATCCAGCGCTCGGGTCACGCCTCGGCCAGACGTCACCGCTCGGCCGGCGCAATCTCCACTGCGTGTGCCCAGCGGAATGCCTGCTCCAAGACGCTGCGGTGGTCTTCGACCATCCGCTCGCGACGCGGCAGCGGATAGACGATCGGGTATGCGGAGTTGTCGAACAACCACTGGATCCGCGCCGCGTTCTTCTCCGGTGTCCCAGCGAGGCAGAACTTGTTGAGCAGTTGATCCGAAACTAGACCTGTGGCTCGGTCGAAATCGCGCTGCTCCCAGGCGTCTTTCACTTTCCGCGCGTCAGCGCCCAGGCCGCAGATGTCTGCGATATGCAGGTAGTGCTGCGATGCGCAGTAGAAAGCGATCCCACGCCGCGCCGCAAAGACGGCGGCGTCGTCGGAGGGGTCGACGCATGTCATCAGGAGCGTGGCGATCTGGACATCGCCTGGATCGCGACCCGCGGACTCAGCGCCATTCTTAATCAACTCGCGGTACTCGGCCAGCGATTCCTCCGTGAGCCAGTTGGCGATCACGCCGTCCGCGACCTCGGCGGCAGTGCCGACCATCTTCGGTCCGAGGCCTGCCAGCCAGATCGGTGGCGCGGCCTCGCCGATCGGTCCCTCACGCAGATGGAAATCGTTGGGCTTGAACCACTGTCCGTCATACGAGAACTTCTTTTGCGTCAGCAGTCCGCGCACGATCGCCACCGTTTCCTTCGCGCGCGCAAGCGGCTTCTCGGCCACGATGCCATGGCCGCGCTGCATGAAGCCGATGCCGCCTGCGCCCAGCCCGAACGGGCCGAAGCGGCCGCCGGACAGGTCGTGAATGCTTCGCGCGCTCATCGCGAGCAGAGTCGGCGTGCGCGAGTAGAAGTTGACGATCGCCGTGCCGAGGCTGATCGTCTTCGTCTCGCGGGCCAGCACCGCAAGGACTGCGAAGGCGTCCTTGCCTGATTCCTCGGTGGTGCAGAACGCGGAGTAGCCGATCCGTTCGCCCTCCTGCACCCAGGCGATCAACTCCTCCCAGGAGAGATCGCCCGTGTGGCAGGTGAAACCGAGCTTCCGCCCGGTCCAGCGCGAATCCAAAGTAGTTAAATAGTGTACTATATTTGGGCGATGGCGCGGCGCAATCTTCACGCTCCGGTCCGGGTCTCCTCCGCCCTCCAACGTGAGTTCCCGCAGATGGATCGCCGCTCCACTGAGGTCCTAATTAACCTCATCCGCACTGACAGCCTCGTCACCACAGCCCTGACGCGTCGCTTTCGCCGCAATGGGCTCTCACTTTCCGGCTTCAACGCGCTCGTGATCCTGCGCCAGGCGCCCGATGGGGTCAATCCGCGCGAGATCGCCGATCGCCTGTTGGTCACGCGGGCTGCGGTGACGGCCATCCTCGATGCGCTGGAGGCGAAGGGTCTCGTCAGCCGTGACCGCAGCGGAAATGACGGGCGGATGTCGCTGATCGCGATCACTGTAGCCGGCAAGAAGCTGCTCGACGGACTACTTCCGGAGCACTTCGCGGCCGAGCGGGCGATGGCATCCGCGCTCGGCACCAACGAGAAGGAGCTCTTGATCTCGCTCCTCGGCCGGCTGCAGCTGCACCTGGGTGCGCAGGCCGAGGACGTGACAATCGCGGAATGAGCAAGCTGCCAGGCGTGACGCCGTTCCCGCCTGAGTTCGCGGCCCGCTACCGAACCCGCGGGTACTGGGAGGACCTGCCCCTCGGGCGCTTTTACGCCGACGTGTTCGCCACGCATGGCAACCGCGTGGCGATGGTCAGCGGCGATGAACGTGTGACCTACTCGGAGCTGAGCGGGCGGGTCGACCATCTGGCCCTGCACCTGCTCGACATCGGCGTCACTCCGCTCGACCGCTGGGTCGTCCAGCTGCCCAACATTCCTGAGTTCGTCTACCTGTACTTCGCGCTCGAGCGAGTCGGGGCGATCCCAATCATGGCCCTGGCAGGCCACCGCTGGAACGAGATCAACGCCTTCTTCGAGCTCTCGGCAGCGACCGGCTACGCCGTCGGCGAGATGCTGAGCGACTTCGATTCACGGCCGCTGATCGCACAGATCCGCGAGGCACATTCTTCACTCCGCACGGTCTTGGGCGCCGAGACGATTCGTGAGCTCCTACGACGTAAGGCACCGGCCGATGCTCGACGCCTCGACGCAGTCGAGATCGATCCCGACGAGCCGTGCATCATGCAGCTCTCGGGAGGCACGACCGGGGTACCTAAGCTGATCCCCCGCACGAACAACGACTACGTGTTCAATACCAAGGCCGCGGTCGCGGTCAACGACGTGCGCGCGGAAGACTGCCTTTTGGTTGCGCTGCCGATCGCGCACAACTTCCCACTGGCGTGCCCAGGTATCAGCGGCTTCTTCTGGAAAGGCGCTCGGGTGGTGCTGACGGAGTCGGCGCGCGCCGATGACGCCCTGCCTCTCATCGAGCGCGAGCGCATCACCCACCTCGAGCTCGTGCCGGCGCTGCTTATCCGCTACATCAACACCCCAGGCGTGACCGACCGCGACCTGTCATCGGTTCGCGTCATCAACACTGGCGGCCAGAAGCTGCAGCCCGAAGTCAAGCGCCGCGCCGAGTCAGTGTTTCCGAACGCGCGCGTGCAGGAGGTGTTCGGCATGGCCGAAGGACTCTTGATGTTCGTGCGCCTCGATGACACCCAGGAGGTCCGGTTCGAGACGGCGGGCCGGCCGGTGTGCGAGGACGACGAGATCCTGATCGTCGACGAGGACCGCAACCCCGTGCCTGACGGCGAGATCGGCGAGCTACTGGTCCGCGGGCCGTACACGCTGCGTGGCTACTACAACGTGCCCGAGTACAACGCGCGCACATTTACGCCGGACGGCTTCTACTGTTCGGGCGACCTGATGCGCAGGCATCCCTCGGGCAACTACATCGTCGAGGGGCGCAAGAAGGACCTGATCAACCGCGGCGGGGAGAAGATCAGCGCGGAGGAAATCGAGAACCTGATCCTCTCGCATCCTGCCGTGCTGAACGTGGCCTGCGTGCCCATGCCCGACCCGGTGTTGGGCGAGCGGATGTGCGCGTTCGTCATCCCCAAACCTGGGCGCACGCTGACCCTGCAGGAGCTCACGCAGTTCCTGACTGCGCGAGGACTGGCGAAGTTCAAGCTGCCCGAACGGCTGGAGCTCACCGACGACCTGCCCCTGTCGAAGTTCGGCAAGGTGGCGAAGAATGTGCTGACCAGGCAGGTCGCGGAGAGGATCCAGGCGCCGACGACCTAGTCGATCGTCAGCAGCACCCTGCCGAAGTTCTTCTCCTCCTCGACGTAGCGGTGCGCCTCGGCGACATCATCGAGTGGGAACGACCTGTCGATCCTGGTCTCGATTCCATCCTGAACCATGTGCCAGAAAGCATCGAGCGACGCCTGCGTGTGGGTCCGGATCCCGATCACCGATTGGCTTTTCAGATAGAGAGAACGCATGTCCAAGGGCACGATCTCCGCTGCCAGCGCCCCCGAGCACACGATCACGCCCAGGCGGTCGAGCACCGCGCACAACTTGACAAACATCGATGTCGATGCGGTGTTGTCGATCGCAATCGCGACACCACGACCGGAGGTGAGCTCTTTGACCTGGTCGACGAACCCGTCGTCGTCGGTGTTGAGCACCGCTTCAAAACCGTGACCAAGGAGGATCTCGCGCTTCCACTCCTTACGCGAGCACGCGATCACGCGAGCGCCCAACGCTTGCGCCACAAGCGACGTGACGAGTCCCAGCCCTGACGCCGCCGCCGTCACCACCACCCAGTCGCCTTTCCGGAGTCCGGCCACCTGGAGCTGAGTGACCGCGACTGGGCCGCTCAAGGCCAGCGCCGCCGCCTGCTCATAGCCGATCGACGGCGGGATGCAGCGCACGACTTTGGCCGGCACGGACACGAACTCCGCGTAGGACCCCTGGCGATGGACGCCGACCAGCTGCGCGTTCGGGCAAGCGTCGTCGCGACCCATCAAGCAGGCCGGGCAATGCCCGCACGGAATGAACGGAACAACGGCGACCCTGTCGCCGGGACTGAAGCCCGCGTCGCCCTCGACCACCTCGCCGGCGAAATCGGCGCCAAGTATGTGTGGGAATGTGAGCCGCGCAAACGGGTTGCGGCCGGCGCGAGTGCCGACGTCGAGCAGCCCTCCCACCCGCACCGCGTGCACGCGAATGAGCACCTCGTCGGGAGCCGGTGTCGGCTTCGCCGCCTCCTCGATTCGCAAAACTTCCGGCGGTCCAAACTCATGGATTACCGCGGCCTTCATGACAATTCCGCCACCACCGGGTTGGTGAGCCGGCCGAAGTCGGCGACCTCCATCTCCACGACGTCGCCAGGACGCAGGAACTCGCCGCGAGGTAAACCGACCCCGTCGGGCGTGCCGGTGGCGATCACGTCACCCGGTTCGAGCGTGAGGATCTCGCTAGCGGCGGCGATAAGCGCGGCCACGCCGTCGATCATGTCCGAGGTGTTGGCCTGCTGCTTGAGGTCACCGTTCACCCATAGGCGCAGCTCCAGCCGCTGTGGATCCGCGACCTGAAACGCCGGCCTGATGCCGGGGCCGAGTGGAGTTGAACGGTCGGCCCCCTTTGACGCCAGCCAGTCCCACTGAAATGGCTCACCGATCGGGTGCTGGACCCGATGCGGACCGCGCAGCGAGACGTCGTTGATGGCCGAGTAGCCGGCGACGTACTCGAGCGCGTCGGACTCACTGACATGGCGAGCGCGGCGGCCGATCACGACTGCGAGCTCGGCCTCCCAGTCGACCCTGGCGGCGGGGTTGGCGGGCACCACGATGGGCTCGCCCGGCCCGACCAAGGAGGTGGTCGGGGGCTTCAAGAAGAAATACGGACGGGCGCCGTCGGCGCGGCTGACCTTCATCTCGCGCATATGGGCGTAATAGTTGGTGCCCGAGCAGAGGACCTTGCGCGGATAGCGAAGGGGTAGCTGAAGTGTGGCGCCCTCGACGAGCGGCGCGGAGTCCGGATCAAACATCTTCAGCTCCGGCTCGACGTCTGCCCAACGCTCGACGAGCTCCAGCACTCCACACGCGGCCATCGGTAGCTCGACCACCCGTTCGCCGGCGAGCGCGCCGGCCCGCTCGTCACCAGCCTTTGTTACATAGGAGACGAGGCTCCAAGAGTTCACGTCTTGGCGCCGGCCCTCGCTGCTGGCAGCTTGGCGCCTGCATCGAAGAACTCGTGGCCAGGAATGCCCGGACCCCACAGGTTGGCGAAGCGGTAGTCGGACATCTCCCACTTCCCAGGCCTGTAATTGGCCTCGTCGTAGATCTTGATCAGATCCGCGTAGTACTCGACCACGCAGCCTGCGGGGTCGAGGTGGTAGGTGAACAGGTTCCCACCTGCACCGTGGCGGCCGGGTCCCCAGAGGAACCGGCCGTTGTTCTTCTCCAGCACGTCGCCGAGCAGCCCGAGCTGGCCGATGTTCTCGACCTCCCACGCGTAGTGGTGCAGGCCCTCGCCGCCCTTGGTGATGCCAATGCCGTGATGGTCGGCATTGCAGCGCAGGAACAGCAGCGTGCCGTCGCCGACGTCGTCGGAGAGCCGGAAGCCAAGCACCTGCTCGAGGAATTGTTGAGTCTCGCGAGGTCTCTCGGATTTCAACATCGGGTGGCCGAACTTGCGCGGCTGGACGCCGCGCCCGGTGTGGCGCGGCTCTTCTTGCGCCATGCCGGTATAGACCTCGATCACATGCCGATCAGGCCCTTCGAATCGAATCGATTCCTTGACCGCAGGTTCGGGCTGGTGATCGATGGTCGTCACCCCGTGCTTGGCGAGGCGATCGGTCAACTCGTTCAGTGCATCCTCGTCGCGCGCCTGCAGCGAGATGTGGTCGAGCGCGCCCTCGCCGGACCCGATGTAGATCAACGAGTGGTGAGCGGCGCCGTGAGTGAGGTATGAGGTCTTGCCCTCGCGCGCAACCTCGCGCAAGCCCATGACCGTCGTCGCCCAAGCGACCGATGCCTCGAGGTTCGGGACCTGCAGCGCCACGTGCCCGATCGCACTGATCATCAAGTCCTCCTTGCCAGCTCGAGACTCAGGATGCGCTCAGCATTCGAGTGAAACACCTTGTCCATCACTTCGGCGCTGTAGCCAAGATTGGACCAGCCCTCGAAGAGACGCTCGTGCGCGAGGCTGGGGTAGTCGCTGCCGAACATGATCTTGTCTTTGAGCCGGCGCGGGATGTCCCGCTTCAACGACTCGGGGAAATACTCCGGGCCCCAGCCCGACGTCTCCCAGAACACGTTGCCCTTGTGCAGGCAGATCATCAGGACCTCGTCGGTCCACGGCCAGCCGGGATGAGCGGCGATGATCTTGAGCTCGGGAAACGTGGCGGCCAACTCGTCGATCGCAAGCGGGCGCGACCTTTTCAGCCGCCGCCCCAGCCCGCCCGGCGAGCCGGCGCCCATGCCCGTGGTGCCCACATCTATAAGGACGGGAACGCCGAGCTCGTTGATCTTCTCGAACAGCGGACGCAGCTGTGGATCATCGACCGCGAAGTCTCCGCAGATGGGATGGAAGTGGAAGCCGATGAGGCCGAGGTCCTTGATCGCATGCTCTGCTTCCTGGATCGCCTTCGGGCCCTTCCACGGATCGACCGAAGCCCACGCGTTCATCACCACGTCGGGGTGCCGGTCGCGAAGACCGGCCACGTAGTCGTTCGTGCATGGGGGGCAGCCGGTGACGGTCTCGGTGTCGAAGGCGACCATCAGCACCTCGACTTCGGCCGCCCGCAGCTCAGAGATGACCTCCTGCTCGCTGAGAGGCGCCCACGGCCGGTGCCAGTACGTGCGCAGCGCTTCGACGTAAGGGGCGATCGCGTTGAACCACTCCACAGTGTTCGGGTGACAGTGCACATCGATGCGGCGCATGGTCTTTAACTGCATACACTTGCCGATGTGATGCCGGCACCGCAACGCAGACGACGTTCTAGTGTCTCGCTGGAGGCGATCAAGCCGTACCGGCGCAATGGCCGCGCCACCGCCGGCTCGCTGCACGAGTACCTGCGCCGCCTGATCCTCGACGGCGCGATCCCGAACGGCGCCAGCATCTCCCAGGTCGAGCTCGCCGAGCGACTGGGCGTGAGCCGGACTCCGCTTCGCGAGGCGATGCGGATGCTGCAGGCTGAGGGCATCGTGGAGTCCGAGCACAACCGGCGCACCCATGTGACCGCCCTTGACGTCGGGGACATCGACACCGTGTACGGATCACGCGTGCTCCTCGAGGCGACGGGTGTGCTGGTCACGGTCCCGCTGCTCGACCAGTCGAAGATCAAGGAGCTCGCCGAGGCGGTGCAGGAGATGCGCAAGCACGCGTCCGACCCCAACACCGAGACGTGGGCGAAGGCCCACAGGCGATTCCACCGGGCGCTGATCCCGGAGGCCGGGCGCGAGTTCGCGCGCACGCTCTCAACGTACTTCGACCGCGCCGAGCGCTTCCGGCGCACTTTCCAGACCGAGGAGATCGCCGGGGGGGTGCGCCTCCAGGAGGAGCATGAGGCGATTCTTCGCGCGTGCAGGAAGAAGGAGGCGAGCAAGGCGGCGTCGCTGGTGGCCAGGCACTCCGCGCGGGCAGCACTCACGCTCATGGCGCAGATCGCTCCTGAGCGCGAGCCGACGCTTGTGCGCACCGCCTTGCAGCTCTTCTCCGCACTCGAGGGTGCCTGAGACTATCCGCTCGTGACCTTCAGGTGGCGCCAGCTTCCCTTTGCGCCCTGCCCGTGTACCGACGTGCTGCCGTGCGGGCCGGTCGGCTTCAACGTGCAGACGATGAGGCCCAGCGTCACGGATTGGACCTCGACGGGGATGCCGTCGGTCTTGTAGAAAGCCTGGCCGTCGACCTTCCACTCGGCAGAGCGCGCCTTGGGGTTGAGCGCGATCTCGTAGGACCGAAACTTGCCTGGCTCGTTGATGGCGACGAAGGGCGACTGCACCAGGTAGCTGAACGAGCCACCCTCAGGCGTCACGCCGGGGATCGGCAGCCGCTCGTAGAGCGCGCCGACGCGCGTCCCGCTCAGCATCCAGTCGAAGATCATCCCGGTCGAGAAGTCGCCGACCACAAGTCCGATCCATCCATCAGTCAGGTCGTCCGAATTGCCGTTGTAGTTCTCGGCCGCCATCTCGGCGGAGATCTTGGCGCCGGATGCCGGAATTGGGATCGGTTGAGGCGTGACGAGCAGGTGCTTAGGGTCGTCGAGCATGTGCACGTGGTCGTGCTTCAAGCGAAACGGGTTGACCGTGATGGTGAGAGTGCCGCCGGCGGCCTCGACCTTCGCCTGCGGATCGCCGTAGGACCACATGCTTCCGTCGGGAGTCGGCAGTTGGAGCGGCACCCACTTGCCTGGGTCCACCGCACCCTCAGTGAACGTGTCGTACTCGAGAACGCTCATCGCTTTGCCTCCTCCTTCTTGCTGGCGTCCCATTGCGGGAGCTCGATGATTTCGAGCCCGTGTTCGGCGGCGAGCCGGCGGTATTTCTCCTTGTCGAGCACCTGACCTGGCGGCGGCAGCTCGATCCGGGGCGCCGGCTGGCCCATCTTCTTGTGAAAGACTTCGAGACCAGCGGGGATCGCGATCTGCAGCAGGTGGCACTCGGTTTCGAAGCGGAGCCGGTGCGGGATGTCCTTGGGCAGCCAGATGAAGCCGCCGGGCTCGATGTTGGTCGACTCGTCGCCGCACGTGCAAGTGACCTTGCCCTCGAGCAGATACCAGCCCTCGTCCTCTTTGTGATGGACGTGCAGCGGGGTCTGACCGGCCGGCGTCTTGAAGTCAAGGAGGCCAAGCGCGCCGCCCGTCTTGTCGCCGCTGGCCTTGATCGTCATCAGGATCTGCAAGTACCAGATGGGGTCGCCGCCCTCCTGATCGAGGGCAAAGAATTCGTTCGACATCAGGCCACCTCCTGCCTTTGCTCAGGCATGCGGTTCTTCTCTAACCGAGCCGCCGAACGCCGGGGCGAAGTCCCTGGCAAACTGCTTGAACGAGCGGGCTTCGTGACCGGTGATGTCTTTGAAGTCGCTGGTCACGAAGTCGCCCCAACCTCCGGAGTACACCGTGCCGTAGTCGACGACGTTGCCGACGAACCATCGCGGGAGGCCGAAGCCCAGCATCGCCTGGCGTGCCGCTTCCTGCGGCAGCGCCACATACCTCACCGGCTTGCCGAGCACTTCGCTGAGGTCTTCGGCCGCCTCCGCCATGCTGGTCGACTCGGGACCGGTCGGCGTGTAGACCTTGCCTACATGGCGGGCCGGGTTCTCGATGACGCTGGCCGCGAACACGCCGACGTCGCGCGCATCGATCATCCCGACCGGGGCGTCGCCCATGTTCATGTAGAGCACGCCGTCGGACGCAACCGAGCCGGCCGAGCTGAGCAGGTTGTGCATGTAGTAATGAGGGCGCAGGATCGTCCAGGGCATGCCCGACGCCTTGACCGACTCTTCGACCAGGGCGTGGAGACGTCCGTTCCTGTTCGGTGCGTCGTGGGCGGCCTTGATGGCCGAGTTGCGGACGATGTGCTTCACCTTCGCGCGCTTCGCGGCGGCAACTGCGTTCGAGCCCATCGACGGTTCGAGGGCGGAGGCCGGCGTCAGCAGCCAGAGGACATCGACCCCGTCGAATGCGCCGACCAGCGTGTCCGGCTCCTCCAAGTCGCCGACGACGACCTCATAACCATCTTTCTCCAGGGCCTCGCCCTTCGCCGGATCGTGGACCAGGGCCCTTACCTTGATGCCAGGCTTGCCCTTGAGAGTTGCCAGCAAGGCCGTCGAGACAGTGCCTGTCGCGCCGGTCACGAGAACAATGGTGTCAGCCATCCTGTCTCCTCCCGATAGTTAAGAGTTTAACTGTATACAGATAGAAGTCAATCGGCCGGTCCCGCGTGCGCGTGGCCAGGAGGGTTGCGCAGCGGCGTCAGCTGCTCGATGTCGTAGCGGCGGCGCAGCTCGGCGACCGCGGCTGGATCTGGCTTGCCTCGAGCCTCGCGCAACAGGGCAGCCAGCTCGTCGAGGTAGTCCTCATGACCGGATGGCGCCGCCTGGAAGAGGACGCGAGCGGGTTCGTCGGTCGTGTTAGAGAACGCGTGTGGACAGCCTGGTGGGATGAAGAGAAGCGCGCCCGGCCCGCCGCGAAGGTATCTCTGGCCGCTCGACGACTCCCAGCCATGCCAGTCTTCGGAGCGCGCGACTGGATCGAAGGCGAGCAGATCCAGCTCGCCCTCGAGGACGTAGAAGAGCTCCTGGCCCGTGCGGTGCACGTGCGCGCCGACGTCGAAGCCGGGCGGGACGACAACCTCGAAAGTCGACGCGACCGCGGGGCGTCCACCCGCGACCTTGAGCGTCGCGTGCAAACCGCCGCCCGCGATCATGCGGCCCGCGCCCGGAGGCAGCATGAGGCCGTCGGTCATGGCTCTCAGTGCATCTCCCAACCGCCGTCGACGTTGAAGGTGGCGCCGGTGATGTTCTTCGCCCGGTCAGAGGCCAAGAACGCGACCATCTCGCCCAGGTCGCGCGGCGTCTGGAACCGATGGAGCGGGATGCGGTTGCGGAAGTAGTCCCAGCCCTCTTCTTCGGTCTGGCCCTGCATCGCGCTGAACTGCTGGACGACGCGAGTGTGGAGGGCGGTCTCAACGATGCCCGGGCACACGTTGTTGGCGGTGATGCCGTACGGCGCCAGTTCGTGCGCCAGGCATTGCGTGACGCCAATGACCGCGAACTTCGACGCGGCGTAGGGAACGATCATGGCGAAGCCCGTCTGGCCGACGATCGACGCGATGTTGATGATCCGGCCCGACTGCTGCTTGATCAGGTGCGGCACCACGGCGCGGGTGGTGAGAAACACACCGCGCAGGTTGACGTCCAGGACCCGGTCGAACTCTTCCTCGGTCAGGTCCTGGATCGGTGCCGGGTTCGGTCCGACGCCGGCGTTGTTGACCAGGACGTCGATGCGCCCGAACTTTTCGAGTGCCTTGTCCACGAGGTTCTGTGCGGACTCCGCTTCGCGGACGTCGTGCTTGACCGCGAGGTGTCCGTTGCCGAGCTTCTTCGCGCTCTCCTGGGCTTCGTCGTAAAGGATGTCCGCGAGCACGACGCAGGCGCCCTGGTCGGCCACGGCTTCGGCGATGCCGAGGCCGATGCCGCGGGCCGCGCCCGTAATGATGACGACGCGATTCTCGAGGTCCTTCATGTCTCGTCCTCCTTTGATCAGGTGGTGACCCGGTTGCGCTCGAAGGCAGGCGCGATCGCGGCCGTGTTGGAGCGGAAGAAGTTGTCGGGGTCGTACTCGGCCTTGACCCGGGCGAGGCGGTCGTACCGGTCCTGCCCGCCGTACGCGTCGATGAGGCGGTCCTGCTCGTCGAAGTTGAGCATGTTGGCGTAGATGCCGCGGCTCAACCAGGGTTTGAGCGCATCGTGCGCGTCACGGATCTGGGCGAGGTTCGCCTTGTCATCCTCGGCGTGGTCCCAGTGCAGCGCGAAGTTCAGCCACCAGTTGTTCTGCCGGTTGGCGAACGCGGTCGCCCCATCGGGAACCCTCGCCATGGCCCCGCCCAGACCGATGATCTCGATTTCGCCCGACATCCGCATGTCGAGCCACCTGCTGACGAGTATCTGGAGCGACTTTTCCGGCAGCTCGTTGATGTGCGCTTCCTTCGTGTAGTACCGGTTGCCGTTGGGGAACTCGGGGTCGAGCAGCTTCTGGACCCGCCCGCCGAAAGGCATCACGGTCATCGCCTTGGCCGCCGGCTTGCCCACTCCGATGAGTCGCTCGACGAGCCTGACGCCGTCGTCCGACCGCGCGTCGTCGAGGTACATGACGATCATCAGGAGCAGGCGCTTGCCCCGCAGCGGCTCAGGGACGAATGGCAGCCCGGGCATCGATTGCTTAAGGGCGACGTGCCAGCCGACGTGGTCGGGCAGCTCGGGATAGATCTGGGCGTACTCCGCCAGCGCTTCGACCGCCGCTTCAGGCTGGTGTAGTGCGACGCCGATCCGCATCTCGGGTCCGAACGGGTGGGTTTGCATCTCGAATTCGGTCACGGCGCCGAAATTGCCGCCGCCTCCGTGGAGCGCCCAGAAGAGATCGGGATGCTCCTTCTCGCTCGCGCGGACAACCTCGCCTGAGGCCGTGACAAGCTCTAGCGAGACGAAGTTGTCGCAGGTCAGCGCGTGCTTGCGCGAGAACCACCCGATCCCACCGCCGAGCGCGAGGCCGCCGACACCCGTCTCAGAGACGATGCCCGCGGGGACGATGCTCCTGTGCTGCGCCGTCGCGGCGTCGACGTCACCGAGCAGACATCCCCCCTGGACTTTCGCCACACCCTTTGTGGCGTCGACGTCGACGCCGCGCATTCGGGTAAGGTCGATGGTCAGCCCACCGTCGACCAAAGCCTTGCCCGTGACGCCATGGCCGCCGCAGCGAACCGAGACCTGCAGGTCGTGCCGCCGCGCGAGGTTGACCGACGCCACGACGTCGTCGGTGCTCGCACATCGGGCGATGATCGCCGGCCTGCGGTCGACCATTGCGTTCCAGATCGTTCGTGCCTGGTCGTACCCGTCGTCCGCGGCCGTCAGGACTTCGCCCGAGAACGACCTCTTGAGCTCTCGCGCCAATGCTTCGGACACCGCTTTCGCACCTCGAGATAGTTAACCGGTGAACTATCTGAAGTTTAACTGTATGCAGATAAAAGTCAAGGATCATTCAAAAACTGGTCCGGGGGCCCGGGATTTGAACCCGGGGCCTCACGGTCCCGAACCGTCTTGATGGAGTGTCCCCGCGTGTCCGGACGCTCCGCAGAGGTCCGTCTGAACTCAACGTGCCGCTCCATGGTGTCCGTTCGTGTCCTCCTAGAGCCGCCTGGTTCCGGGAATCTGTGACCCGGCTGTCCCCGGCGACGGTCCGTTCCAGACCAACGAACAGCCGCACCCGGCCGTGACCTGCGAAGGCTCAGGCCAGTCGCGCGTCGACCCGATTTGGATCAGCTGTCGGCAGCCGGCAAGGGGCGAGGAGCCCGGGTGGCTGCGGCGAGATCGGACGTACGACGATCCCACCACGCTTGCGGCAGGACACGTAGCGCGAGGTCCCAGGTTGCGTCTTCCAGACTGGCGCCGATGTTGATGGTCCCAATGAGGTTGTCGACGAACCACTCGTCCTCGGCCTCCCCGCCCGGCGACAAGTACTCACGCCTGGCCCTGCCCCGGAACCCGCGCGGATCGGTTTGCCTATACCCCTCGCGCAGGAACTGCCACCGACCCGGCCATATAGCTCGACGTGCTGATCGAAGATCTCGGCATAAGTCTCTGACGCGGTCAGGGCGACCGCCCAGCGTCCCAGGATCTGGTGGCCGTCGGCAAGCCTCTCGCCCAGCTGCCCGGCCAGCTTCTCTCGTAGCTGAATATTCATCAGGCCGGCTTCAACTTGCCGCCTCACCTTCGGACCCGTGGCATCCGACGCCAGCGCCGCTCGCACCTGGCCCGGCGGCATCTCGGAAGCCCCCGGCAACTCAAGTACTTCGGCCAGGGTGCTCCATGTGGTGTTGGCCGCCTCGGCAAGTTCCATGAGTGCCGTCTGGGCCAGGACTCGCCAGCGCCGCTCAGCGCGGCGGCTTAGAACGACTTCGATCACCGCCACTGAGAGGACGACTACGACAAGGGCGGAGACGATCGCGGTAAGCATCGGGTGGCTCAGCCAGAACCCCGCGATCACGAGGTCGGAGCCGGCCACGGCAAGCAGGAGCAGGATCGCCAGGATCGCGGCGGTTCGCCGCCCGGGCCGGAGTCTGGACATCGACGCGAGTGTAAGAGCGGCGTTGCATGGGCCGATCAGGCAAGCGTCGCATTGCCGGAAGCCGGCTGTTGCTGGCGGAGTCTTTCTAGCCCATTGAGCAACAAGTCCAGCGCAAACTCGAACTCGAACTGATCATCGCAGCCGCCTCCCAGGACCGACGCTTGATCGTGATAGACGATCCCAACCATCTCCGCAATGTGCGGATACTTGCCTTCCATCTCGCGGACCAGTATCGCCGTGCTTGCTGGATCGAGACTCGGCGAGTCGTCGAACACCTCCTGGGTGAAGCCGAATAGACGGCTTCCCATCGTGTGAAGCACATGGTGAGTGAGGTCGGCCGAGAAGCCGCCGGCCCGAAACATCCCGATCATCGAGTCGATGTAGGCCAGTAACACCGGTGAGGGCTTAGCCCGCGACTCGATCACGCCTGACGCCCATCGGTGATGCAGGAGCGATCGCCTCGCCGAGAGGATCCGCTGCCGGACCGCGCTCTTCCAGTCCACATTGCTGAGCGGCGGGTCGATCTCGCCAACGACGATGTCGACCATGCCGTCGAGGAGTTCCTCCTTGTTGGCGACGTGCTTGTAGAGGGCCATCGGCACCACTCCGAGCTCCTCGGCGAGCCTGCGCATGCTGAGTGAGTCGATTCCGATCTGATCGGCGAGTTCTACGGCGGTTCGCAGCACGCGCTGCCTGGTCAGGCGAACCCGTCGCGAAAGCTCGCTCAGCTGGACGGTTTGGCCTGGATCACTCACGCCCGTCTCCTCTTGACAAGCGTACGCCGTACACCTACGCTGGTGCAAGAGTGTACGATGTACACCAAGGGGTTGGTAAGCCCCAAATGAATCAAGAGGAGTGAAATCGGATGGACTCGAATCGAAAGACAGCGATCGCGGCGGGGCTGCTGTTTTTAGCCGCGACTGCCGCCAGTTTGCTGGGTACGGCAATTGAACCTGCGCTGACTGGAACGGATTACATCACCGGGATCTCGGACAACATGACCCGAGTATCCGGAGGCGGGCTACTGGAGCTCATCGCCGCCGGCACGAGCGCCGGCATCGCCATCTCGCTTTATCCAGTCTTGAAGAGATGGAGCGGGACCCTTGCCCTGGGCGCAGTCGTTTTCAGGGCCATTGAAGCCGTCATGTACACCGTGGGTGCAGTGAGCATGCTTTCGCTGCTTGAGGTCGCTCAGCAGTTCACGCAAGCACCCGGCGCCGACCGCGCGTGGTTGCAGGCAATTGGCGATTCCCTGGTTGGTGTGAGGCAGGAGGCCATCCTCGCAGGCGTCTTCGCCTTTGCAGTTGGCGCTCTCATGTACTACTACGCCTTCTTCCGGTCGCGGTTGCTTCCGCGGTGGCTATCGGGCTGGGGCATCGCCGGCGAGCTCCTGATGCTCGTGGCCTGCCTCTCGGCCCTGTTTAGCCGCAACCCCGTGACCTCGTACACGATCCTGATTCTGCCGATAGCGGTGCAGGAGATCGTGATGGCGGTTTGGCTGATAGCCAGGGGATTCAGCTCGACCGGAATTGAGCCTGGAACTATCGCGAGGGTGCGCGCTGCCTAAGTAACTGCGTAATCCGCTCACAGTAAAGAGCCTCGTCGAGTCGGAACGGGTTGGGGCCGGCGCCGAGCTTGCGAGTTCCGGCGTCGGGCCCTTTTCGCCAGGGCCGTTAGCCTCGTTCCCACGCTATCAGTCAGCCGACTGAGAATGAGCTCGTGACATCCCGCTGGCGGAGTCTGAGGCCGCCTACCGCGGCCAAGCAGCGTCCGTTGTGGCATGAAACCAAACGCACGAGCCTCCAACAAACCTAGGGCGATTCAGTTTGGACCGTTTCCCCAGGAATCTGTGACCCGGCTGTGACCCGGCGCCTCCGAAGAACCTCGAAAATCGCCGATTTTGAACTCGGATTTGGTCGGGGGCCCGGGATTTGAACCCGGGGCCTCACGGTCCCGAACCGGCCGTATGTCGTGTCCTATGGTGTCCCGGCGTTTCCTTTCGTGTCCTCCTGTACTCAACTTGACGAGCCTTCGTGTCCTCGCGTGTCCTCCTGTGTCCTCCCGGTTCCGCGAATGCGTGACATTTCTGTGACACGGTGGGCGTCAGGGCTGCGGAACTGAGCGCCCATGCGAGAGACTTTGTGCGTCGCGATGAGATGCCTCGCGCAGCGGCAGGTGCCACGAGATCGACCGGCACAAGGCCTATCCGACGAAGCGCCGGATCAGCCGGGCCGATTCCGCCGCCTCGTCGATCAAGAACAGGTGGCCTGACCCGCGCATCACCTGCAGCTGCGCACCGGGGATCAGCCCCGCGAGGATCCGCCCGTTCCAGACCCGGATGATCGGATCGTCGTCGCCGGTCAGCACCAGCGTCGGCACGCGGATCCGGCGCAGAAAGAGGAGGCTCGACCACCCCGCGATCGCGGCCAGCTGCCACGCGTAGCCGCGCCAGCTCGGCGCGTGGCCGAGCCGCGCGTACGCGTCGCGCTCGAGCAGCTCGGGCTGGCGCGCGATTCGGCCCCCGTACAGCCGCGGCGCGATCGCCTTCAAGTGCGATCGCGAGTAGTAGCGGTAGGGAGTGGAAAGCAAGGCGAGCGCGCGAGGTTTGCCGGGCAGGCTTCCTACGCCGAAGGTGGTGGCCGCAAGGACGAGCCGGCGCACCACCGGGCGATGCCGGTAGGCAAGCTCCTGCGCAATGGCCCCGCCGTACGAAACGCCAAGCACATCCACCCGCGGGAATCCGAGCGCGTGCACCACCCCCGCGGTGATCCGTGCAAGCCGTGACATCGACAGCGGCCACCGCGGGATCTCCGACTCGCCCATGCCCGGCGCGTCGAAGGCGATCGTCTCGAAGTCGGGCAGCTCGTCGACGAGCGGCTGCCACATCTCGATGTTGCCGCCGATGCCCATGACCAGCAGCAGGGGCGGCCCCGAGCCCTGCACACGCACACGCAGGCGCAGCCCTTCAACCGTGACGTAGCTAGCGCTCGAGGACGTATTTCCCCGGAGCTCTGCCACGCGATCGATATTTGCGGCTGCCGAGCGCCTTCGGCGCGGGCCGCCGCCCACCTGAGTGCGACGCGGTCCAGCGCGCCCAGTGCTCCCACCACGACCCCCTGCTCGAAGCGGCGCCTGCCAACCACTCGTCGGGAGAGCTCGAACCGGCGGGTGCGGCGAAGTACGAAGCCTTGGGGTTGCCCGGCGGATTGACGATGCTCTGGATGTGCCCGCTCGAGCTGAGCACGAACTCGGGTCGCCCGCCGACCATCTGTGTCGTGCGATAGGCGGCCTTCCACGGCACGATGTGATCGGTCATCCCTGCGACGACGTATGTCGGCGCAGAGAACCGCTTAAGGTGCGCCGAGCCCGGCAGGGGGTTGCGCACGTACATGTCCAGGAAATCGGCGTGCAGCTCGGCCGGCAGCCGCGTGTGGTCGGCGTTCCAGAACAGGATGTCGAACGCCGGCGGGTCGTTGCCCATCAAGTAGCTGTTGACCCAGTAGTTCCACACCAGGTCGTTGGGGCGCATCCAAGCGAAGACACGCGCCATCTCGGCGCCGTCGAGCACGCCGCGCGAGCGTGAGCGCCGCAGCGCCATCGCCACCACGGCGTCGGAGGCGAGCATCCCCACCATCGACGGTGCCTTGAGGTCGAGCATCGAAACCGCGAACGTGGCCGAGGCGACCTTGCGCGGCGCCGTCTCGAGCACTCTTGCCATGGTCACGCCGCCCGCGCACAGGCCGACGATGCTGGCCGCATCCGCGCCCGTGATCGCACACGCGATATCGATGGCGTCGACGCACGCCCGAACGTAGTGGTCGAGACCCCATTCGCGCTGCGCCGCGGTCGGATTGCGCCACGAGATGGCGAAGTACGGCAGGCCGCCCGCCACCGCGAACTCGGTGAAGCTGCGTCCCGGAGCGAGGTCGAGCACGTAGAACTTGTTGATCTGCGGTGGTATGACGACGACCGGCCGCTCGTGGATGGTTTCCGTCGAAGGCCGGTACTGGATCAGCTCGAAGACCTCATCGCGGTACACCACCGACCCTGGGCTCTTCGCCAGGCTGCGGCCGACCGCGAACGGCCGCGCGTCGACGGTCGCCGGCATACCGCCGTTCTCGCGCACGTCGCGCACCAGGTTGCGCGCGCCGCGGAGGAGGCTCGCTCCGGCCGTGTCGAAGGCGCGCTTGAGCGCAGCCGGGTTGGTCAGCAGCCCGTTCGTCGGCGCGAGCGCATCGGCCAGCAGGCCGACCGCGAAGTGCGCGCGCTGTGTCTCGAGCGCGTCCAGTCCGGCGTCGTCCACCATGCGGTGCGCCCCGGCGACCAGGGTGAGGTAGCTTTGCCCGAGCCGCCGGTAAACGGGGTTCTCGGTCCACGCCACGTCGCTGAAGCGCTTGTCACCGTTTGCCGCAGCGGGCGACGAATCGCCTGCGATGATGCCTCCCAGCTCTCGCCCGATCCGCGCCGCCTCCGATACAACGCGCCGCGGCCGCGTGGCGAGCGCGCCGATCGAGCGGGCCAGGTCGCCCACCAGCTGCTGCGGGTCGATGCCCACGAACGGGTTCGCCCCCAGGATGGCATCGCTCGCCTGCTCGGCAAGCGGATTCTCAGCGCCGCCCTGCAAGCTCGGTCACCGGCAAACGGCCCTCCGCGTACATCGCGCGCACGACCTTCTTGTTGAACTTCCCGACGCTCGTCTTGGGGATCTCGCCGACGAACGCCCACCGCTCGGGCACCCACCAGCGCGCCACGCGCGACGCGAGGAACGACTGGAGGTCGTCCGGCGTGGTCTTGGCGCCCGGTTTCATAACCACCAGCGCCAGCGGCCGCTCCTGCCACCGCTCGTCCGGCACGCCCACGACCGTAGCTTCGATCACGTCCGGGTGGCCCGCAAGCGCCATCTCCAGCTCGACCGACGAGATCCACTCGCCGCCCGACTTGATGACGTCCTTGGAGCGATCCGTGATCTGCACGAATCCTTTCGCGTCGACGTGGCCGACATCGCCGGTCTTCAGCCATCCGTCGTGGAACTTGTCGGGCGCGTCGGCGCGGTAGTACGAGCCGGTGATCCACGGACCCCGAACCTCGATCTCCCCCACCGACGCCCCGTCCGCCGGCAGAGTTCGGCCGTCGTCGTCGACCGTGCGCAGCTCCACGCCGGCCACGACGCGCCCCGTCTTCGCACGCCAGTCCATCTCGTCTTCGGCGGCAACGCCTCGCGGCGGAAACGCGATCGCGGCGACCGGGCTCGTCTCCGTCATGCCCCACGCCTGCACGATGCGCAGGCCGTGGCGCTCCTGGAACTGCTCCATCAGGCTGCGCGGCACGGCCGAGCCGCCGCACACCACCAGCCGGAGGCTGGAAAGGTCGCGCTGGTTGGCGTCGACGTGTCGGAGCACGTCGCTCCACACGGTCGGGACGCCGAATGCCACCGTGGGTCGTTCGTCGGTGATGAACTTGCAAAGCGGGTCGGCCTGGAGGAAGCGGCCGGGCATCAACAGATCGGCGCCGAGCATCCACGCGGTATACGGAAAGCCCCACGCGTTGACGTGGAACATCGGCACGATCACGAGCAGCCGGTCGGCCTCGCTCAGCGAGAACGCGCCCCACTGCGCCAGCGAGTGCAGATATACGGAGCGATGCGAGTAGACGACTCCCTTCGGATCCCCTGTCGTGCCGGTCGTGTAGCACATGGCGGCGGCCGAACGCTCATCGAGCTCGGGCCAGTCATAGCCGCCCGACTCGGCAGCGATCAGCTCCTCGTATTCGGTGCCGGTTGTGATGAAGTGCCGCACCGTCGTGAGCTGGCTCTTGATCTTTTCCAGGGCCGGCGCCAGGGACTCGTCGACGATGATCACCTCGTCCTCGGCGTGGTTGATGATCCACGCCAGCTGCTCGGGCGCAAGGCGGAGGTTGAGAGTGTGCAGGACGGCGCCCATTGACGGGACGGCGAGATACGCCTCCTGGTGCTCCTGGTTGTTCCACGAGAACGTGCCGACGCGGTCGCCCTCCCGCACGCCGAGCCGCTTCAGCGCCGCGGCCAGTTTCTCCGCGCGCTCGGAAACCGTGGCGAAGGTCGCCCGCCGTGAGCCATCACCGAGAAACGTGACGACCTCGCTCTCGCCGAAGATCTCGCGACCGCGGCGGTAAAGGCTCGCGATGGTCAACGGGTAGTCCTGCATCGTGCTCTTCATGCGAATGCCCCCATTCCTGTGATGTGACGCCCGACGATGAGCGTCTGGATCGTCTCGGTGCCCTCGAACGTGTAGATGGCCTCCATGTCCGCCATGTGGCGGATCACGTGGTTCTCGAGCAGGATTCCGTTCCCGCCCAGCAGGTTGCGCGCCTCGGCCAGGACCTCGCGCGCCTTGACCGTGTTGTTGAGCTTGGCCAGCGACGCGATCGTGTCCGACATGTCGTCGGTCTCGTCGAGGCGGCCGATGCGCACGCAGTAGAGCTGCATGGCCGTGATCTCGGACAACATCCGCACCAGCTTCTCCTGCACGATCTGAAAGCTCACGAGGGGCTTGCCGAACTGCTTGCGCTGTGACGCGTAGGTCAGCGCCGCGTCGTAGCCCGCGACCGCGTGGCCGAGCGCCGACCAGGCGCATGAAGCGCGGGTCGCCTTCAACACGCGGCCCGCGGCTTTGAAGCTCGTCGCGGCCGGCAGCAGGTTCGCGGCCGGGACGACGACGCCGTCGAGGTCGATGTCCGCCTGCCACAGCGCGCGGAGTGACGCCTTGCCTTCGATCACGCGCGCCTCGTAGCCCGGCGTGCCCTTCTCGACGAGGAAGCCTTTGACCTGGCCGTCCGCGACGTCGCGCGCCCACACGACCACGACGTCGGCCAGCGATCCGCATCCGATCCAGCGCTTGGCGCCGTTGATCACGTACCTGTCGCCGTCGCGTCGCGCCTCGGTCTCGAGCGACACCGAGTCCGATCCGTGCAGCGGCTCGGTGAGCGCAAAAGCGCCGAGCTTCTCGCAACGCGCCATCGCGGGCAGCCAGCGCTTCTTCTGTTCCTCCGACCCGAGCATCGCGATCGAACGCATGGCCAGGCCGGCCTGCACTCCGAGGAACGTGCCGACGCTGCCGTCGCCGCGGTTCAGCTCCATCGTGACCAGGCCCGCGGCCGTTGCGCTCATCGCCGGGCAGCCGTAGCCCTCGATCCCGTCGCCCACCAACCCGAGCTCACCCAGCCGGCGGAACAGGTCGAGCGGAACGTCGGCGCGCTCCCAGTAAGCGTTGATGACGGGCAGCACCTCTTCGTGCACGAACCGGCGCGTGCGCTCGAGGTAGTCGAGCTCGGACACGCTCAGCGTGTCTTTGAGCAGGAAGTAGTCGGTGCCGAGGGCCTTGCCGATGCCCGTGTAGACAGGCCGCGCCTGCGTGCGGATGCGAGTGGCGCTCATGACTGCAGGTCGAACACCCTCACGACCGACTCGGCGACGCAGACGGGTTTTTCCTGCGTCGGGCATTCGAGCGAGGAGAGGAGCGTGATGTCACTGCTGCCCGGCCGGCTGGAGATCGCTTCGAGCGAGAGGCGGAGCCGGACGCGGTCGCCCACCGGCAGCGGCGCGGGGAAGCGGACATTGTTCAGGCCGTAGTTGATGACGAACCCGATGCCGTGCAGCGACAGGACCTGGCCCATGAGCATCGGGATCAGCGCGAGCGTGTAGAAGCCGTGCGCGATGGTCCCGCGGAAGGGGCCGGACTTCGCGAGCTCGACGTCGGTGTGGATCCACTGCCGGTCGCCCGTGACCGCCGCGAAGCAGTTGACGTCGTCCTGGCTCACGGCGTGCCAATCGCTGACGCCGAGCTCCTGGCCCAGCCGGTTCCGCAGCTCTTCGATCGCGCTCACCACGAGCATGGGAATGAAGCTATCGGCCGCTCTGGCAGAGATCGAGGTGCACCGTCCCCAGACTTCAGCCTCAAACTTTGTGCAGTGAGCACTCGGCAGATCTCACGGCCGCAGGTCCGGGCCGCGATCCTCGGGCGCCTCGGCAACCGGCGCGACGAGATCGTCGAGACCACGGTCCGGCGGATCTGGGCCGAGATCCCCGCCTACCGCGCGATGCCTGAATCGCTGGCGGACGACGTGCGCGAGCACATTCGCAAGCACTTCGAGGCGCTTGTCGGCGTGCTTTCGGCCGATGCCCCGCCGGCCCGCGAGGACCTGATGTTCACCCGCCGCCACACGGCCGCTCGCGTGGGTCGCATACCACTCGCCGACTACATGGCTGCCTTCCGAACCTTCCTCGACGTCATGTGGCACGACCTCCTCGAGGAGGCACGGGACGAGGCGAGCAGCCAGGCCGTGCTCGCGCTCGTCGGCCTGGTCATCGACTACGTCAACCTGGCCACGACCTACGCAGCCGAGCTGTACGGCGAGATCGAGCAGCTCGAGGTCACCGGGGCGGATCGCGTCCGCCGCGACCTCCTCGAGGACCTGGTCGCGGGGCGTCCGGTGGTGCCCGGCCCCCGGCAGGACGCCGCCCGAGCCGCTGGACTCGGCCCCGCGGCGCAGTGCCTCGTCATCGTCGCGGTTCCGCGGGGAGCGGCCCCGGACGAGCAGCTGCTCCGGTCTGCCGGCGGCGCCATCGCCCGCGCCTGCTCAACCCAGCTCATGCCGCTGACCGTGCTGAGGCGCGACGAGATCGTCGTCATCGCCGCTGCGCGCGAGGTGGCACTGACGGCGGTGCAGGACCGGCTCGCGCGACAGAACGTGAGGCTGGCCATCGGTGTCAGCACGCTGCAGCCCGGGCTTGCGGGGGTTGCGGCGGGGTATCACGAGGCGCGCGGAGCGGCGGAGTCATTGGGTCCCGCGGGTGGGGTGCTGGCCCTCACCAGCCTCAGCGCCCTCGACTATCTCATCTCGTTTCGCGACCCGACCGCCGAGCGCCTGATCGCCCCCGGCATCCAGCGGTTCATCCGGGACGACCTCGACCGCGGAGGCGTACTGACGACCACGCTGATCGCGTACTTCGAGAGCAACCTCAACGTGACCGCGATGAGCAAGCGCCTGCACATTCACGCCAACACTGCGCACCACCGACTGAACAAGATCGCGGAGCAGACAGGCCTCGACCTCCGCAAGCTGGGCGACGTGCTCCAGCTCGTGGTGGCAAGCCGGCTCGCTCAACCGCTGGGCGACCGGCCACCGGGTTCCTGGAGCTAGCGCAATGTCAAACGTGAACTGATGAGCCATAACGAGCCCGCGCGTTGAGCGCGTACGACCCCCAGAGCTGGCATGACTTCTATGTGGTGGTCGGAGGTGCCGCGGCAGCCCTTACAGGCTTGCTCTTCGTGGCCATGTCACTCCATGCAAAGGCGATCACGGCCGACCCTCTGTACGGAAGCCGCGCGGTGGGCACGCTGCTGTCGTTGATCACTCTGCTCTTTATCGCGGGCGCCGTGTTGATCCCCGGGCAATCGCTAACGGCGCTAGGCATCGAGGTCGAGGCCGCGGCCATCTTCTTTGTCGCTCAGACCGCCGGGGCGGTCGTCCGCACCCTTCGCAGTCCTCGGCGACGGGGCCGATCGCGCTTGCGGACGACGCTGGAAGGTGTCGGCGCTGGAATCTGGATCGTGCTGTTCGTGGCTTCGGGGATCAGCCTGATGGCCCACGCGGGTGGTGGACTCTTCTTGCTCGCTGCGGTGATGCCGTTCATGTTCGGGTGGAACGTTTACGTCGCTTGGGTTCTGATCACCGAGATTTCGGATTGAACTGTCTCCGGCGAGTCAACGACGCATTGCGCCGTCGACGATCTCGGCTACGACCCGCACCGGATCCGGCCAGTCGCGCATCGGTTTGGCGCGTCTCAATTCGACGTACCCGTGCCAGCCACTCCAGATGCATGTGAACGCAAGCTCCCTATCGAGCTGGTGTAGTGCGCCCTCCCGTCCGCAGTCGTCAATCGCCTGCATGAGCAATCTCTGGGCCGCCTCGGCCGGATGCCCTTCGTGACCGCTACTGCGCGGCGATCTGGCCTGCTGGACTTCGGTGATCAAGCGATAGCGGCCAGGGTGGCGCATTGCGAATTCGCAGTAGGCCTCACCCATCGCCTTTAGGCGCGCCCGCGCAGTTCGCCCGCGACGGCCGGCCTCGCTCATCGCTGCGGCTAGAGCCGAATACTCCTCCAGCACAGCGGCGCGGAATATGTCATCCCGATTGCGGAAATGCAGGTACACGCTGGGTGCCGCTACACCAACCTGGTCGGCGATCGCTCGCATCGAGAGCCTCTCCGTAGTGCCATACCGGTCCGCGAGTTTCCGCGTAGCCCTCAGCAGATCGGCTCGCAGCCGCTCGCCTTGGCCGCGCGGGTTTCTAGACCTTGACCCCTTCAAGCTCGACAAGTTTGAGAGCCAGACGCAAACCAGGGCGTGATCGACCGCGGGCGAAAAACAAACCGCCCAGGGCTTCGACCACAGGCAACCACTCAGGCCCGCCGACGTACACCGGCCTGACGCCGACGTCGCGGATCAGGTTGGCGACTATCTCTTGATCCACGCCTTCGGGGCCGGCGTAGAAGAGGTCCGCGATACCTCCGTCGAGTCGAGGCTCTCTGAGAGTTGCGACTGGCAGGCTATTGAAGGCCCTGTAGACGCGTGCCTTCGGAGCGGCCTCGAGAATCAGTCCTGCGCTGTTTCGAACCTGAGATGCGATGTTGTTCGTCGCGTCGATCACAAGTCGACCGTCCAATCGAGATCCGAACCGCCCGACTACCTCCTCCATGGCGTTGCCTGGTACGGCGAAGATGACGGCGTCGGTCCCTTCGATTGAATCCTCGAGCATCACAACGTGCTCGCCTCCCAGCTCTGCTCCCAACGCGAGCGCGCTGGTGCTCGTTCTGCTCCTCACCCCGACGCGGACCTCATGTCCCGTGGCCAGGAGCTTGCGCGCCAGCGTCCCGCCGATCGCGCCAGCTCCGACAATCGTTACTCGCATCCGTCCGGGCCTCCTACCTACGATATGTAACCTTACAAGCGATAGGTTATCACGCTCACGGCCCTCCTGGATGGTGATCTTCGGCAATACCCGCCGAGAACTAGGACGGTCCCGCCTCTATCCGACGCAGCGTGCCGCTGCAGGAACCGGCGAGAGTCGCAGTTCGTTTGTGCGTGCAGCGCTACCCTTCTGCGACAATGGATCCCAACACCGCGGCCGCGTGGCGTGACCTCCACATCGGGATGGTCGGTGCAGGCGCATCGCTGACCGGCCTGACCTTTGTCGCGATCGCGCTGGACCCGCACCAGATCGAGCGCACACCGTTGCTCCGTTTGCGGGCTGCCAACGCGGTGTGGTGCTTCGTGAGTGTGATGTTCATCGGGCTCGCGGTCCTGACGCCGAGGCCCTTCACCTCGGTGGCATCGGTGGCCGTGGGTGTGGGCGGGATTTCGGGAGCCGTTCTCCTTTTCGTGCGAACGATCCGGCAGCGCATCTTCCGGCAGCCGCATCCAGGCGCCACGGTCTTCCGAGCCGCTGGGAACATCTTCGGGTTCGTCATTGCCGGTGTTGGCGGCCTTTCGCTGATCGATGTCGAGCAGGGTTGGGTTTTCGCCACGCTAGCGCTGGCGTGCGTGATCATGCTGTCGAGCGGCATCTTCGCGAGCTGGCTGCTGGTCCTACAGATCGGGGTGCCGTCAAGCGAAAGTCACTGACGGCGGGTGACCGTTGAGGCTTTCTGTAACTCCGTGCCCCCCTGTACCCCCCAGGGCTAAAATCGCCGGCCCTGGCGTCGCTCGGAGCGAAATCTGAGTTCAAAAACTGGTCGGGGGCCCGGGATTTGAACCCGGGGCCTCACGGTCCCGAACCCTGCGTATGTCGTGTCATCTAGTGTCCCGCCGTTTCCTCCAGTGTCCTCCCGTACTCAACTTCGCTCGCGTTCGTGTCCTCTGGTGTCCTTCTGTGTCCTCCTGGTTCCGCGATTGCGTGACAAATCTGTGACACGGTTACGCTCTCACCCGCCGACGCGAATGTGATTCACGTCCCCACACCGGGCCGCTCGCCGGTCTCCTCCATGGTCTCCTGGACCATGCGGAGCTAATCGATTCATAGAGCGCCTCTCCGACGTGGTAGCACGGGATCGCCGAACTTCAAACACGCGGCGTCACTCTGACTGTTTGAACTCCGGCCAGGAATTCAATGGCTGCCGTCCGATGCTCCCCAGGCGTATGGACGATGGAATGGGCGTGGGCGACGTCTCCCGTCCGTTCTTGAAATCCCGTAACGACGACAAGGTCTCCAGCGGCAGCGGCCGAGCCGCCGCCGAAGTCGAAGCCGTCTCCTGTTTGCAGATCTACGAGAGCAGTGTCAACTCGGGAATATTGATCGCCCGCCAGTCGCCGCTGCGCTGATACTTCGACGGCACCTGCAATCACCGTCCACGTCCGTCTGCAGTGCACCTGGTTTCGTTCGGGGACGAGGCGGATGCTCTCCGGAAAGACAAATTCTCTCCGCAAGAGTTGAAAGTCAAGCGGCTCCGCGAGCTCGCATCGCCAGCCGTCGGAGCCTTTGAAGAAACCTTCCTGCAGAACTCGGTTTCCGGCTGTGACCAACAGGTCGACGACCGGCAGGAGGTGACCATAGGGCTCACTCCAATCTGGCGGGTCGGGGTCGATCGGCCGCTTCACTCAGCCGCTCGGCGCACGAGCGCCTTCACAATTCGGACGCGCCCATGGCCTTTTCGTTGAATGGTGTAGCGACCAATCGCCGCTGGAATGAGCATCGTCTCGACATAGGCGAGCGAATGGGATTTTCCCGACTCCGTAACGACCACGGCACCGGCTCCTTCGACCAGATTCAGAACGTGAAAGCGGTCCCCCGTGACAGCCTCAACTGGCGCATCTGTGTTGAGCACAAGCCGGCGGACTTCAAAAAAGACGTCTTGCAGCGCTCCGATCAGCTCCTCCTGCCAGCCCTCACCCTGGTCAAGAGTTCGCGGCGACTGGACCAGATCTGTCCTGACCGCGCGCCCGCTGCGCGGGCTCAGATTGGCAAAAGCGTGGTTGACGTGAACTGGACGCGAGTTTCCTTCCTCGTCTCGGCGCAGCCAGTCGTAGAAGCGCAGGCTGTACAGATAGGGAGTGGCGCTGACCTCGAGCACGACATTTCCCTCGCCGCTCCCATGCGGGGTTCCGGCCGGAATCATGTAGAGCTGGTGTGCCACCGCCGGCAGCCTCTGCACGTAACGGTCGATATCGAACGGGTCGCCCCTTACCTCTGACTTGTGGGCGAGCCGTTCGAACCCATCGAGGTCGGCATCATCCCGAAGCCCGAGGAAGATGGCGCGATCAGGCTTGGCGACCACGACGTAGTAAGACTCGTGCTGCGTGTACGGCCAACCGAACACGCGCCGCATGTAGTCCGCTTGCGGGTGACAGTGAATCGATAAATTCCCGCCGTCCATGGTGTCGAGGTAGTCGAACCGTATGGGAAACGACGTTCCGAACTGTTCGTACACGCCGTGACCAAGCACCTCGAGTGGAAATAGGCCGACGATGAGCGCCAGCGGGACTTCGACTTGCCGCACTGAGTCGTCGCCGATGAGGACGCCGCTCTCAGGAGCGATGAGCTCATATCCGAGCGCGGTGTTGCGGGCTTCGGGATTCATGCCGAGGACGCGCTGGGCCCAATGCCCACCCCACGACGCGGTGTTAAAGGTAGGTCGCGTGCGGAAAGGTCCGATCGCGAGCTCGGACAGCGTGCGCTTCAGGGTGTCGCCGTCAAGGGTGGCCGGGTGCTCCGAATTCTGCGTATCGATCCAGCAGTCGATTTCGCTTGCAACTTCCTGCCGACGTGCGTCGAGTAGAGGCCAATCGATGAAGAAGAGTCGTTTCGTGGTGGCGGTGCCTGAGCCGCCTCGCTCGCCTAGATTTACGCCGCCGCCCGCCAGAACCGCGGCCTCGGCAAATCTCTTGGGCAGATCGGCATACCAGAGGACGTCGTGAGGTACAAGCCCAGCACCGGGACCGAACACGACCGTAAGGCGGCCCGGCACACGCTCAGGTTCGGGCAGTGATTGGAAGATGCCGGCCAGACTTCCCGCGGCGAGGGTGGCGAAGTCAGGATCATCAGGCAGCTCCGGAGAAGCCGTGCGCTCCAGGATCGTGGTCCAGTCCGCCATGTGTTCGCGCATGTCCATCGTCATGATTTCGCGACCGAGCTCCCGAGCCGACACCTCGATTCCACGGATCGCGTGGCTCCATTCGAGGATCGCGGGGCCCTCTACAGCCAGAACATTGGCTTTGGCCGGGATCGATTTCAGCGCGTCGATCCAACCGAGCTTCACCGTCCCGCCGACAGGCCGATAGCGGGGGTTCGGGTTGTATCCGGGATGGGCGGGCCTGGCCCCTTTGCCAGCTTGCCGCGTCCTTGGGATAACGATATCATCCATTCGAGCCGCCACGTCCGAACCAGCGTGACGGGGCTCTTCTGGGATTCGCAATGTCATTTCGAAGCTTGAAACCCCATTGATGCGCACGCCCGACAGGAGGCGACTCGGCCCTCCAGGTTTCTGTGAGCCTCATGGTAACGTTACCGAGTTGCGACGTCAACGGGTTCCAGCAGCCTGGCGATGACCGTGCGAAGCCTCGTTCGCGCCTCCCAGCTGGACCCGGCTCGATGGCAAGCCGGCCTGCGCGACCGGGTCGTAACCGTCCGGGCGACCATCGGCGGTCGGGCGGTCGATCTGAGCCCTGAGCCCCTCTTTCGGGAAGACCGCGCGGCCGGCCTGCTCCAGTCAATCCGTCTGCGAGTTTCGCCCTTCCTTGACATCCATCAGCTCGGCGAGGTGATCGTGCACGAGCACTCTGGCCGCAGGCTTGGAGCCAATCTCGAATCTGCTCCGGCCGAATCCTTCCGAATTTTGGTGCCCGCCGTCGATAAGGGGGTCCCGATCAAACTCGAGTTCCCAGGTCTCGAACCGGGCAAAGAGATCGAGTTCGAGCTGGCGCCCCAGCGACGGTGGAGCATTCACGTCATCCACCACTCCCACCTCGACATCGGATATACGGACCCCCAGGGAGCCGTGCTGGCCGCGCATCTGACGTATCTCGATTCGTGCCTCGACCTTGTTCGTGCGACAGAAACCTGGCCCGACGACTCCCGATTTCGCTGGTGCGTCGAAGCCCTTTCGGTCTTTACGCGCTGGACGCGCTACCGTCCGGCGGCTTACGTCGATGAGTTCGTCGATCGCGTTCGCGAAGGAAGCATCGAGTTGACCGCCATGCCATTCAATGTGCATACCGAGCTCTGTTCGACTGACGAGCTTCACGAGCTGCTTCGAGACGCTCGAGACCTACGGGACCGCTGGAGCGTCCAGCCCATCGTCGCCATGCAGACCGACGTGCCCGGCGCAGTCGCCGGATTGCCCGATGCGCTTGCGGATGTGGGCGTCCGGTACCTCTCAGTCGCGCAGAACTGGGCAGGCCGTTCGGTTCCGCACCTCGTGGGTGGCCAGGACCTACCGCGGCTATTCCGGTGGCGGGGCCGAAGCGGCCGCGATGTGCTGGTCTGGATGACCGATACCCCGCATGGGCTCGCGTATATGGAAGGCCAGCTGCTTGGCTTCGACGAGTCTGTCGCGGCGGTGGATGACCTGCTTCCTGCGTACCTGACATCACTCGCGTCCAACCCTTATCCGTACGACGGCGACATCTTCGGTTGGCGGTCGGACCGAGCGCCGCTGCATCGAGCTCCTTACCCGTGGAACGTGCTCCACCTTCGGGTGCAGGGCAGGTTTGGTGACAATGCGCCGCCTCGACTGGCTGTGGCCGAGGCGGTTCGGGGCTGGAACGAGAAGTGGGCCTGGCCGCGGCTTCGCCTGTCCAGGAACGTCGACTTCTTCACGGCTGCAGAGGAGGCCGTCGGCACTGAGATCGCGACATTTGAAGGCGATTGGAACGATTGGTGGGCGGAAGGCGTGGGATCCAGCGCCAGGACTGTAGCCCTGAATCGGCTCGCCCAAAGCGCAGTCGCGGACGCGCAGACGATCAGCGCCATGGCGTGTCATGCGGGGGATGCCGGCAGGCCAGAACACGGCGATGGCTCGCTCGACGCGGCCGCGGTTACCGAGGCTTACAAAGCACTCGCGCTGTTCGACGAGCACACATGGGGCGCTGCCAATCCTTGGACGGACGGCGACGCCGGATTCGATTCCGGCGAGGAGCAGTGGCACTGGAAGTACGCGGCTGCCCTCCGCGCTCACGACGGCGCGGCCGAGCTGCTGGATTCAGCCTCGCACCAGCTCGGTGCCCGGCTTGGGCGGTCGGCCGCAGCGCTGGCTTCGTTCCATGTCCTGAACACCGCCGCCTTCGACCGGACCGGCATTGCGTCGTGCTTCTTGCCCGAGAGCCTCGTGCCACTCGACGTTCCGATCGTCCTCCGAGATGCCCGGACTGGACAGGCGCTACCGTGCCGAGTCAGCCCGCAGATTCACGCGGAACACCGCAATGCGGGTCGCCTGGTCCTGTTTCGCATCGACAGCGTGCCGTCGGTTGGCACCGCACGAGTGGACGTCCTGACCACCTCGGAAGGAGTCGAGGAGCGGCAACGCAGCGCAGAGCCTGCGGTTCTCGAAAACGAGCACTTCCGTGTGCAGGTCGACTTCGACCGTGCTTGCATCGACTCGGTCGTCGAAAAGAACACCGGCCGAGAGATCGTCAATCGCGATGCGCTGATCGGATTCGACGGTTATGTGTACGACCGCTACACGTCCGCGGGCGGCTTCAACCATCAGGCGCACAAGATCGAGAGCAGCGACAAGCTAGAACTCCTTGGCAGCCGCACCCTGGCCCGACCCGCCGCGTTGATCTCGCGAACGAGTGACGCAATTGCCGAGCAGCTCGTCTTCGAGTGTGCCGCGGAGGGGTTGCGTTGGCTCCGCACCACATTGATCCTCTATCACGGCATACCCTGGCTCGAAATCCACCACCGCCTCTCCAAGCCGGCGACCCAAGGCAAGGAGAGCGCCTACCTCGCGTTCCCCTTCGCGTTCGATGACCCGGAGATCCGAGTTGAGGTGACCGGGGGTGTCTTCGGCACCGGGATTCCGGCCGTTCCCGGCGGAGCCCCCCACATGAGAGCTATGCGCCGATGGGTCAGCCTGGAGGAGAAGGGCTTCGCGGCGGCATGGGTCACGCGGGATGCGCCACTCGCCCAGATCGGGCAGCTCACCCTCCCCTACGCGCCGTTCCCTCCGACCATCGAACCAGAGCCGGGCACGATTTTCTCCTGGGTGCACAACAACCTGTGGGACACCAACTTCCCATCCCAGCAGGCATTCGAGACCACGTTTCACTACGCCGTCGCGGCCGGAGCCACCACCTCAACCGAAGGTGGACCGGCGCTTGCCATGCGGACCGCCACCGCGATATGCCGGCCGCTACGTGGGGTGCTGGCGTCGTCGACGGAGAATGCTTCGCCCGACCAAACGCGGCTCCTTCGCAGCGACTCCCCAGGCATACGTCTCGTCGCGCTGTCTCAGCCGAAGCCCGGACAGTTGCTCGCACGCCTGCAGTCGTTCCTGGACGCGCCGGTCCGTGCGCGACTCGAGGCTGGCTTCAAGATCGTGAATGCACAACGGGCGACGTACCTGGGAGATCCGACCGGCCCCCTTGAGTTCGACCAAAGGCGCCTTGCGGTTGAAATGCCGGCGGGAGGACTCACAGCGGTCCTGTTCGACGTAGCGCCGTGAGCACGAATGGATTGGTGCCAGCGTTCGAAGTTGGGGGTACGCACGTCGCGGCTGCTCTCGTCGATCCGGCGCGCTGGGCTCCGGTGTGCGCTCGCCCACCGCGCGCGGAGCTCGATCCGCTGGGATCGGACGTAGAGATAATTCGCAACATCGCACGTTGCGCGAGCGCAATCGGCGCCCCGGCCGGCGCCGTGTGGGGCGCCGCCTTTCCGGGACCCTTCGACTACGAGGCGGGCATTGGTCGTTTCATCGACGTCGCGAAGTTCGAAGCCCTGAGGGGCATAGATGTCCGCCGAGCGCTCATGGAGCTGATCGAACCGCGGCCTGCAGACATCGTGTTCATCAAGGATGCCGATGCTTTCGCGCTGGGCGAATGGCGGTCCGGCGCCGGTTTCGGTCACCGGCGGGTCGTCGGCATCACGCTGGGCACGGGCGTGGGATCGGCCTTCCTCGCGGATGGCAACATCGTCGAAAATGCATCGAACGTGCCCCCTGAGGGTCGCGTCGACCTGCTCCGCATCGAGGGCCGTGCGCTCGAGGACACAGTTTCGCGGCGCGCCATCCTGGCCGCCTACTCCAGTCTGAGTGGCAAATCAAATCCAGCGCTGGACGTGCGGGAGCTGTCCGAGCTGGCGCGCATGGGAAATCGCGAGGCGCGCCTGTCGATCGAAGGTGCCATGGCGAGCCTCGGCCGTGTCCTGGCGCCCTGGCTGGATCGGTTCGGTGCGACCTTGGTGGTGGTTGGCGGCTCGATCGCCGGCTCGTGGGACCTCATTTCGGCACCACTCTGGTCGAGCCTGTCAAGCGCGGTCCCTGGGCTGGAGAGGCGGCTGGCAATGGTCCGCGCGCAGCATCCGGACAGCGCCGCCATCGTAGGTGCAGCGATCAGGGCGTGTCAGAAGGGAGGGCGATGACAGAGCAGGGCGGATCGGCCAGGACCGAAGCGCCCCGTCCTACGGTACGTGACGTCGCCGACCGCGCAGGGGTAAGCCCGATGACCGCCTCAAGGGTGCTTCAGGGCTCGTCACGGGTCACCGAAGCAAAACGCCAGATGGTCTTTGCAGCCGCTGCGCAGCTGGGTTATCGGCGCAATGAGCTCGCACGCAATCTCAGGCTTGGTCGCAGCACGGGGCTGGTCGGCCTGGTCGTGACCAACCTCGCGAATCCGTTCTACTCCGCGATGGCGCTCGGCGCCGAAGCCGTCGCCGAAGAGCACGGCTTGAAGGTCGTGCTTGCGAACACCGGCGAGGACGTCCAGCGCGAGCGCCGCCTGGTGGACGAGCTCACCCTCCGCAGGATCGACGGCATGATCGTTGTGCCGGCCGGATCGGACCACTCGCATCTCGGCCTCGAAAACGTTGGCGGCGTACCTGTCGTTCTTGCCGCGACGCCTCCGTCGAATCTGGCAGCTGACTGCGTTCTCGTCGACGACTTTGGAGGAGCCCGCCAAGCGACTGCCAGGCTGGTCGCCGACGGTCGGAAAAGGATCGGTTTCGTCGGCCTCCCAGCAGCGACGTGGACTGGATCGGAACGTTTTCGCGGCTTTTGCGTCGCCCTGGACGAAGCGGGCCTCTCGATCGACGACCACTACATCCGCCGGGGGCAACGCTCGATCGAAGCCGCGGAGCTGGCATGTCTCGAAGTCTTGGCGATGCGGCAACCTCCGGATGCGCTGTTCTGCGCCAACAGCCGGAACACGCTGGGCGCCTATCGAGCCGTGACCGCCACCGGCGCCGACGTCAGGTTGGCCGGGTTTGACGATTTCGAGCTTGCCGACCTGCTGGGCATACCGCTCACCCTCGTCGCCTATGACCCTGAGGAGCTCGGCCGACAGGCCGCCCGACTCCTGTTGAGTCATATGGACAAAGATTCACGGCATGCCGGCGACCCGCCTCGCCGTATCGTCGTCCCGGTGACGATTCGCGAGTACGCCGCGAGACCGCGTTAGGCCGTCACTCGCCCTTGACCCCGCCCAGTGTGACGCCGCTTATGAAGTGCTTCTGCACAGCCAGAAAAGCGAGGGTGATCGGACCGATCGCCAAGACGGCGATCGCCATCTGGGCCGACAAAGCGGGGATCTGAACACCGAAGGCCTGCGAACTCGTTTGCAGCGTCTCGATGTTGGTCGAGATCTGGTACAGCAGATATTGCAGCGGCTCAAGAGCGGGGTTGTTGATGAACAGCAAGGCGAGGTACCAGTCGTTCCAGTACGTGAGTGCACAGAACAGAGCCACAGTCGCAAGGGCTGGGCGCGACAGCGGAACGATGATTTGAAAGAAGATTCGCCATTCGCCGGCGCCGTCCACCTTCGCCGCGTCGATCAGCTCGCGCGGCAGGCCGGCGAAGTAAGCCCTCAAAAGAAAGACGTACCAGGGCATTACCAGGTACGGAAGGATCAATGCCCAGAGCGTGTCCTGGATCTGCAGGTAGTGGGTGACGAGGATATAGAGCGGAACCAAACCGCCGCTGAAGAGCAGGGTGAAGAACACGACGAATGAGAGCGGCCTGCGCCACGAGAAATCCGTCCGCGACAGCGGATAGGCGAGCAGTGCCATGACCAGAACTCCTGCGAGCGTGCCGATCACAGTCACGGTGACAGTGACGGCGTACGCCGTGACGATCTGGCTCGGATTCTGCAATACGTACTCATAAGCGGCGAACGTCACCCTATGGGGCAGGAACGTAAACCCGTAAGTGCTGATGTCGGTTTCGGACGAGAGCGATGCGGATACGAGCAGAATCAGCGGCAACAGGAAAAGGAAGCTCAGGACCAACAGAACCGCGTGGATCGCGAGGCGTCCAGGTCGGAAGGGCCGATACTTGCTCTCTCGCGGGATAGACGGCACGGCTCTCCGGATTGCGGGGAGGCTAGAAGATTGCACTCTGCGGCTCCGTTCGGCGTACCAACCAGTTTGAGAAAAGCACCAGCACAAAGCCGATGACCGCCTGGAAAGTCCCGGCGGCCGAAGCCATGCCGACATCACCGATGCTGGTGAGCGTTCGGTAGACGTAAGTGTCGATAACGTCCGTCGCCGGATACAGCTCGGGTGCGTTTCGGGTGACCTGATAGAAAAGGCCGAAGTCCGCGTAAAAGATGCGGCCGATCGAAAGCAGGACGTTGATGATGATCAGTGGCTTGAGCATCGGTAAGGTGATGTGCCAGATCTGCCGCCATTTGCTCGCCCCATCCATGGTCGCCGCCTCGTAAAGCTCGGGGTTGATCGCTAGCATCCCGGCGAGGTAGACGATGCTCCAGAAACCCCCGTTCTTCCAGACCGTGACCAGGGTCAGGATGACCGGCCAGTACTGGGGTGACTGGTACCAGCTGACGGCGGAACCGCCGACCGCCTGGAGACTGTGGTTGACCAAGCCGTCGCTTCGGTTGAGGAGAGCGAAAACGAAGTAGTTGATGATCACATACGAAAAGAGATAGGGGAAGAACAGCGTCGACTGGTAGAACTTCGCGAGCCAGCGGCTCGAACCCTGCACCTCTTTGAGCAGCAACGCAATGGCCAGCGCCACGAGCAGGACGCTGGCGATGAACAGAGCGTTCATCTCGAGTGTGTTAACCACGATCCGGCGCGCGTCGTCGGTCTCGAACAGGTAGTAAAAGTTCTTGAGCCCGACCCAGCGGCTTCCGACCACACCCTGATAAGCGCGATAGTCCTTGAAGGCGATGATGATCCCGAACATGGGCAAGTAGGCGAACACGAACAAGACGATCAGACCGGGCAGCATCATCAAGAACAGGGCTCCGTTCCTTCGGGGGTCCGCTGAAGACGTGCTCAGCTGTCGAATGCGCCACCTCGCCCTCCAGCGGTCCAGGCGTGACGGGCTGATCGCCAGCTCTACCGGAGCAGCGGCCTCGGTGGATGTGTGCGTGCTCACACGGCTGGGTCGTCGGCCAGAGCCTCGTCCGGCGTGGAGGCTTCCGACTCGCTTTCGACAATTGTCATCGGAACCATGATCGTCTGACGCTCTTCCCCCAGCGACATCGACGTGCGCGCGATCAACAGTTTCGCGGCTTCCGCTCCGAGGAGCTCCCCTGAGTGAACCGCGGCCAGGGCTGGATAAGGCGAGTGAGGCGCAGGAGCTTTATGGCTGAAAGTGGCCATGCCTCCCTGCCAGTGGGTTGGAGTGGATGCCTTCCGATCTGAACCGGACGCTGGCAACTCGGGATGGGCGAGGAACATCAAGTCGTAGGTCACCCGCTCCAGGACGTCATCGTTCAGTGTGAGCAGCGCGTCGGGTTCGAACTGCGCAAGACGATCACGGAGGCGCTTTCGCGCCGAGGCATCGCCAAGGAGCTCCTCCGGCCGCTGGAACTGCTGGTAGATGTCAAGCCAGACCAGGTCTTCCAGGTAAGGCTTGCCGGCTTCTTGCAGAGCCCGCCGGTAGCCGCTCAAGCGGTGGTTGACGCTGGTAGCCTCGACCTCGAAGTATGAAATGACCGCGATCCGCCGCCGGCCACGCTCCAGAAGCTTGCTCACCAACTGATGCGCGGCGACCTCGTCGTTGAAAACGACTCGGTCCGTATCGATGTTGGGGTAGTAGCGATCGACCATGACGACGGGGAACCGTTGCCTCTGGAGGTCCTCGTACAGCGCCTGATTTCGATATCTGTCGTGAGGGAAGACAACGATCCCCTCCACATTCCGCGCGATTGCCTCTCTGACGTGCCGGGCCTCGCCATCGTCGGTGTCATGCGAGCTGATGACCTGGAGGTCGCGGTGGCTCTCGGCTGCGGTGCGGGCAATGCCCATAAGCACATGGAACAGGTACGGGTGATCGAGCACATGACAGATGAACGCAATCGCACCGCGCTGGTTGCTGTGGCGCTCGGCTGGATGGGTGACGATTGTTCCCCGTCCCTGCTGGCGCTGGATGTGGTTCTGGCGCGAAAGCTCGTCCAGGGCCTTGATGACCGTTATCCGGCTTACGCCGTAGTCCTCGGCCAGTTGCCTCTCAGGCGGTAGAAAGCTCCCCACGCGAAACTCACCGCTCTGAATCCGCTCTAGCAGCGAGGTGAAGAGTTGGTAATAGAGGGGTAACGGATTGGCGGCATCGATTGTCCACGTCTTCTTGTCACTCATTCTTCGCGCTCAGTGAGATCTTCATGCATGTCTCTGTGGAGAGTGTCCCGCACCACTGCCACCATATGGATCAGGGGCGGCCGATTTCGCTTCAGCCGCCCCGAGGAGGATGAGTTTGCCTTTATTTCGACGCTTTCCAGGCGTCCAGTTGGCGCTGAATTTCGGCGATCACCTTGTCCACGCCGGCGTCTCGCAACTTGCTGAGATAGGTGTTAAGGCCTGCACCCGAGTCGACTCGACCCATGATGAGGGGATAGCCGTACGTCTGCTGAGCCTTCTGCACCTGAGCCAGTTCCGTCTTGACGTTGGTCGGGTCGAAGGCAAAACCGAGCGCCTGTGAGGGCGTGGCGGTCTGGTTGTCCTTGAGCGAGAGCGGCCAGGCTCCCACGGTCTCTTCGGACGGATAAAAGTCGTTGAAGAGATCGCCGAACATCCAGGAGCTCTGCGGGTTGTAACGGTTGTTGCTGGCCGTGACTCCAGACGGGAAGCCGATTACGCCATTCTTCGAATCGGTCACCACATAGTGCTTTCCCGCGATTCCCCGGCAGATCAAGTGGTAGATGTCGACGTCGGTGTTGAGCGCCTCCACCACCTGCATCGCCGCCGCCGGATGCTTGGACGTGCTGCTGATGTTGTTCATGGTGGCGATAATGCCGCCGGTGGTGAGGATCAGGGGTCCGAGTCCTTTCGCGACAAAGTCGAAACCGTACAGCTGCTTGAGCTGACCTACCGAATCGCGGTGCACCACATCAATTTCCATTGCGTATTTCCCGGCTCGCCAGTTCGCGATCGACTGGTCTCCCGGTGGCTCCGGCGGGTAGTAGCCCTTCCGGTACCACTGGCGCGCCAGTTGAACCTGCTGGAGGAACTCAGGCAGGGCCGCGATGTTCACGACCTTTAGGTTTGGATCATCGGCTTTGACGCCGATGATGCCGGCGTCCGTAGAAACCCCGTCGACGATCTCGTAGCCAAGCAGGGCGGCGCTGTACGGACCGCCCTTATCGGAGATCGTGGCGTAACCAATTGGAGTGACGCTCGGCTCGCCAGCCTTGACCGCCGCGAGAAAAGGCGTTAGGTCCTCGAAAGAGTTGACTTTGGTGAGGTCCAGCCCGTACTTGTCGGCCAGATCTTTCCTGACGCGAGGTCCGATCGGACGGGTCCAGGGCTGCTGGTTGAGAACACCATAGATCTTGCCATTCACCTTGGGCGCCTGCCACGACTGCGGGGTCATGCTGGCGAAAGTCTTGGGCGCGTATTTCTTGAGCAGGTTGTCCAGCGGGAGCAGCGCACCCTGGGCAACGTTTACGTAGTAATTGTTGATCCAGGGAACCGAGTACACGATGTCCTGTACGTCGCCTGCAGACACCGCCAACTTCTGTTTCTGATCGTAGGCACCGGCGTCGATCGGATTCAGCTTGATCGTCACCCCGTGCCTCGGCTTCATGAGCTGGTTGATGGCGTCCTCTACCAGCTGGACGTCAGGGACCGGGGTGAAAGTCGGGTACGTGTAGCTGACCTGGGTGGTCGAGGCTGGACTCGACCTGGCAAACCAGTCGCACGCTTCGAGGAGTGGTCCGGCGGCGGCGATCGCACCTCCCGCGACGAGGACCCGTCCTCCCTGGGTCAAGAACGTTCGGCGCGAAACACTGTTGGCCATCGGCATCTCCTTATTCCGAGAGCTGGCTCCGCCAAAGGATATGTTGATATATCCAATTCGCCATTATGCTAAAGCTCCGATGTTTGTCAATAGACGAACCGGCCCCCACGGCTTCTCGATGGCCGGCAGGTGTCTAACCTCCGACCTGTTGGCGAGTAGCGCTTTGGGTGAGAAACGCGCCGCGATGGAGGCAACACGTGCGTAAGCATCCTGGCAGGCATGGCGGTCGGGTCCCGAGCGTGACTGAGGAAGCGATTGACAAGATCCGCGAGCGAATCGTTTCCGGTGCCTGGCGTCCAGGAGTCAGGCTGCCGAACGAAAGCGAACTGGCAGCGGAGCTCGGACTGTCGCGCAATTCATTGCGCGAAGCGGTCCGGGCACTGTCACAGCTACGCGTGCTGACGGTCCGGCAAGGCGACGGCACATACGTCAGCAGCCTTGAGCCCAACCTGCTCTTGGAGAGCACAAGGTTCATCAGCCATCTGCTTCTCGGCCAGACCGAGCTCGAGCTCTTCGCGGTGCGCCGAATACTCGAGGCGGCGGCCGCAGCGCTGGCGGCCGGACGGATCACCGATCCTGACCAACGAAAGCTCGCGGAGATCGTGGAGCGCATGCGTCAAGCGCAGACGGTCGAAGAGCTGGTTGATGCGGACGTTGCCTTCCATGCCGTGATTGCTCGAGCTGCCGGCAACTCGGTGCTCGCCTCGCTGCTGGCGAGCCTGTCCACCCGAACCATGCGGACCCGGCTGTGGCATGGACGCTCGGCGGCGGCGCTCGACGAAACGCGCGAAGAGCATTGGCGCATCGCCGAGGCACTGGCGGCGGGCGATCCGGAACTTGCACGAGCGGCCGCCACTGCGCACATTGCCAGTGGCGAGCGGTGGCTGCGCCACCAAATTCGCAGAGAGGAAACCGGCATGACGAGATCGGACTCCCTACAAAGCTGAAGCCCTCTGCGGAAGAGCGCCGTGAACATCAAATGGCGGGCCGGGCCGGCGCTACACGCCGAGTTTGCTGTCGGGAACGCCCTCCCAGGCCCGACGATGCCGGCCGGCAGGATCTTCTTCAGCCCGGGAAGGATGGTCGAGGATCATGGTCGCGCGTCCGCCGGGCTCATATCGTGCCCACCTCGGCAGGTTGGCGTGATTTGGGTCACCGTCACGGGCGAACGCAACCAAGGCCTCAGTCATCTGCAGTTCGAGGTTGCGACTCGACGGGTCGCCTGCGGTCACAGGAATGTTGGACGTATTACCGAACCAGAAAGGGATGTCCATTGAATGAGCGGCCCTTGCCTCGGGCATGATGCGGCTATTCCAGCCGAACAGGTAGAAGTAGACGTCCTCCTGCCCGGCCTCCAGCTGGGCCTCAGCGAAACGGAGCGAGGGAATGCGGAACTTCCAATCGGAGGTGATCAGTTTCGCGGTGTCGTCTTCCGACATGGATGGGCCGGCTGCGGCATAAGCACGAACAACGTCCCCGCCGTGTTCCCCCAACCGCTTTTCCAACTCTTCCAGGGTCGAGCTATCGGTATTCGGCTTCCAGCCCAGCTGCAGTTCGTCGACGCAGGTGCCAATCATCAGCCTCACCCCGCTCGCCGACCCCACGCGGACGGCGTCGATTACCGCAGCCGGTAACACGGAGCCGTCTGCAACCGGCCCAGGCTCGAGGAACTCCGACTTCCTTACGGCATCGACCTCTGCTGCCGCCTGCACGATCTGGTCGTGCGGTAGCCCCAGCAGTCGGTGCCAACGATCTGACGGTAGTCCAAGCTGGTCCAGGAGCTGCCGCGCGTAATCGTCCGCGCGCTCGAGCGTCGGCCCAACGGTTCGAATGCCGCTCTGCATCACCGCCCCGGAAAACAGCCCGCTCGCTGCGGGCATCGCCATGAGGCAGCCGATCTTGGCTCCTCCACCCGACTGGCCAAACACCGTCACCCTTCGCGGGTCGCCGCCGAACTGGGCGATGTTGTCACGCACCCATTCCAGCGCCCTGACGATGTCGAGCTGGCCGACGTTGGCGGAATCTCGATACGACTCACCGGCGATTCCTCCCAGGAACAGGTAGCCAAAGACGTTGAGACGATGCGTGATAGAAACGACCACCACGTCCCCTCGGCGTGCCAGGGCCGTCCCGTCCGTGTTCAGGAACGCCGGACCCCCGGATGCGAAACCACCGCCGTGAATCCAGACCAGCACAGGCAGAGATGTGGACCGGTCAGTTGACGGCGTCCAGACATTGAGCGTGAGGCAGTCCTCGCTCGTCACGTCGGCGCCGACTCCGACGAACCCGCACCATGCGTAGTCGAAGGTCAACCGAGTCTGCGGACAAACTGGCCCGAACCTGGTGGCATCCCTGATTCCGGACCAGGGCGCAGCAGCAGCCGCCGCCTGGAAACGCCTGGCTCTTGTCGGCGCCTCGCCATACTGAATGCCGAGGAACGAAGCCACAGTCCCATCTGTCCAACCTCGTAGCACTCCGGCCGTGGTTTCGACGCGAATGTTCATGCAGGTTCTCCCGATTCCCGGATCGTGGGCTGCAGTGTAGGCGGGCACAAGATGGGGACCGCTGCGCAAGAGACTCAGGATCGTGCCGCTGCTGCGGAACCGAAGTATCCCGACGGCTCCTCCAGCGTCCTCCCGTGCCTGCACTGGCCGGACGGCTTAACAAGTTCGGCTCTCGCTCGGCGTGGGAAGGCGGCCCACTCACAGAACGCGGTCCTGATCAGCTAACCCCATCCCGCCGCGCGAAACCAGACGTCGTACCGTCAGCATCACCGGTCAGGCTGTCAGCAGATGACTGGGACGAACTGGCGAACGCTACAAGTTGGGGCCGCTGGGGCCGGAAGCGCTCAGCGGCGTGCGAGCGGTGACGGCCTAGGTCCAGGGTCCGACGTCATGGGCCAGTTCCCCTAACGCAAGTCAATCAACGTCAGCGCCGGCCACGCGTCGCGGCAAGACCGTCCAACTGCGCCGTCGTGTCAGCGTCGAGTCGTACGTCAGCGGTGGCCACGTTCTCGGTCAAGTGCTTCAGGCTCGAGGTGCCGGGGATAAGCAGGATGTGGGGGTCGTGTCCCAGGAGCCAGGCCAGGCACACTTGGGCGGGTGTGGCTCCCTGTGCCGCCGCGGCGGCCAATACCGCAGGGTGCTCGGTCACTTTTGCTGCCCCCGCGAAGGCCGATCCGAGGGGGAAGTAAGGCACCCAGGCGATGTCGTTCTCGCTGCAGAGGTCGAGAAGCGGTTCGTCTGCCCGATCGAGGAGGTTGTATGCGTTCTGGACGCATGCGATGCCGGCCGGGAGAGCCTGGCGAAGCTGGCCGACGCTGACACTGCTGATACCAATTCCGCCGATCTTGCCTTCGGCGCGGAGGGCAATCATCTCCGCCAACTGACTGTCGAGGTCGACCCCGGGAGCTCCATCACCGGCGAGCCGCAGGTTGACGACATCGATCCTCTCCACCTCGAGGCTTCGCAGGTTGGCCTCGACCCCGGCGCGCAGCTCGTCGGGCCGTTGCGCGGAGATCCAGCGCCCCTGCCGGTCACGCTCAGCGCCGACCTTGGTGACCAGGACCAGGTCCTCTGGGTATGGATGGAGCGCAGCATGGATCAGCTCGTTGGCGACGTCGGGGCCGTAATACTGGGCCGTGTCGATGTGGTTGACGCCGAGCTCGACGGCCCGGCGCAGCAGCGCAAGGGCCGCGGCCCGATCGCGAGGCGGTCCCAGCACACCCGGACCCGGCAATTGCATGGCGCCGTAGCCGATTCGGGCCACCGGACGACCGGACAACATCGCGCTGCCGCCTGGTTGCTTCTTCGTGCTCATCTCTGTACCCGCGGTGCGCGACCTAACTTGCGGGCTGTTGGGTGGTGAGGTACTGCATCCGAGCCGGCATCACCCGGTTCTCGTTTCGATCGAAACAGGGCAAGACGATGGTGACTCATCTCTTCACAGGGCTCGCTGGCTGGAATAGAAGCCCCGGCCGGAAGAGCAAAGCGGCGATGATAGCTCCACCGGCGACGATAACGGCTGTCCACCAGAACGCGGTGTCGTAGCCGTAAGCGAGCGCAAGTCCGTTCGCCTCTCGCCCCGCGAACGCGTGCGTCACGAGGTAAGACGCGACCGCGGTCGCGAAGATCGTGTTCAG
>Ga0207684_10000563_pt1 | contig 45289 bp, 42 predicted proteins | sample KBSK5501metaG_FD_184342 | JGI IMG/M metagenome (GOLD analysis project Ga0207684, IMG submission 184342) | Corn, switchgrass and miscanthus rhizosphere microbial communities from Kellogg Biological Station, Michigan, USA - KBS K5-50-1 metaG... | ecosystem: Host-associated > Plants > Roots >... | reverse complement strand
GCCGGGCTTCAACTTCTTGTCCGCCGCCCACCGGTCCAGCAGGGCGCGCTCCCGCGCCTCGGAGAGGTCGCTCAAGATCGCGAACGCTCCGTAACTCGCCCTGTCCGGCGGGATCTTCGTCGTCGCGGCCCACTTCCCATTCACGTAGCGGAAGAAGTCGTCGCCCGGCTTGACCGAGCGATCCATTCCCTCCAGATCGACGCCCCACGTCCCGTAACGCTGGGCGGCGGTCGGCGCCGTCGGTGTCGCCGGGTCTGCAGCGCGCGCATCCGGAACGAACAGAGTCAGGGAAATCGCGAACGCGGCGAGCTTCGAGAACATGATGTGGTTTCCTCTTCTGTTTGCCACCCGAAACGAGCGGGCGCGAGGATAACAAATCGTCATCGAGAAAAAATCCGACACGCGGCGCATCGTCTCGATGTGTTTCTTTTCTGCGCTCCGCGAGACGCGCTTCTTACTTCTCCTGAAGCCGGACGCACACGCAACACATGCCGGTCACGGGGGCGAGGACCGGCTTCGCCGCGGGGAGCTCGAGCCCTTGGACGACGCCTTCGATCAACGCGAGGTTCATCCCGCAGACGAGGTCCTTGTGCTCGCCCACCAGGGCATGGAACGGACAGTTGCGGAGCTGTAGCTCTCCGCCCGCGGCCTTGGGTTCGTATCCCTGTGCGGTGAGCGCGTCCACCATCCCGGCGAGAAGTCGCTTCCGCCCGGGTCGCGAGCCGGCCCGCGCCCGGGCCTCCGCGCCGATCTGCTCACCGATACCCCGAGCCGTCTTGACGAGCGCCTTGCGGGTCTTCGGAGCGTCACTCGTGTCGATCGCGGTAGCCAGAATGCGAGCCACCAGCTCGTATCTCCGCTGTGGAAGGCTGACCTCGACCTGGCGGCCCGACCGCCGGTACAGCTTGGCCGGCCGTCCGGCGCCGGGACCGGAACGGCCCGACAAACGCCGGAAAGAGACTTCGAGCAACCCCTCCTCGACCAGCCGGTCGAGGTGGAATCCGGCCAGGCTTCGCGAAATCCCGGCCGCCCGCGCCGCTTCATCCCGGCTCACGTCCTCTGCCCGGCTCGCGACGTAGAGGTAGAGCTCGCGCCGCGCGGGCTCGCCGAGCGAGGCCAGGCCCGCGATTTCCTGCTCGAGCTTTCGGGCCGTCACGGGGAGATTCTAAAATAAATAAAAGTTTTTTAAATCACTTCGAGCAGCCGTTCCGTATCTATAATAGCAGATGTTGATTTTAGAGTCTTTTTCATAGGAGAGACTTCATGCCCTCGATTCTCGCCGTCCTCGCATTCACCCTGATGGTTCCGACATCTCCACCGGTTCACTCGACCGGCGCCGTCCATTCGGCGCCCGCCGCCTCGATCCCTCTCGACCGGAATGCCTTCCACGACGCGATGCGCAAGCTCTGGGAGGACCATGTGACCTGGACGCGCCTCTACATCGTAAGCGCCGCGGCCGGTCTGCCGGATACCCAGCCGACCGCGGAGCGCCTGCTCCGGAACCAGACGGATATCGGCGACGCGATCAAGCCCTTTTACGGCGAAGCCGCCGGCGAGCGCCTCACGGCTCTCTTGAAGCCGCACATCCTGATCGCGGCCGAGCTGATCGACGCCGCCAAGGCGAACGACAGCAAACGAGTCCAGGACGCCTCGGCGCGCTGGTACGCGAACGCGGACGAGATCGCCGACTTCCTGAACTCCGCGAATCCCGCCAACTGGCCGCAACAGACGCTCCGCTCCGAAATGCGCCACCACCTCGATCTGACGCTCCAGGAAGCACAGGCCCGGCTCCGCGGCGACTGGTCGGCCGACATCGCCGCCTACGACACCGTCCATCAGCACATTCTGGGAATGGCGGACGTGCTGTCGAAGGGCATCGTCAGCCAGTTCCCTCGGAAGTTCCGGTCGTGAGAACGGCTCCGAACGTGTACCCGATGGTCCAGCCGCCGGCCGTCGCCGGCGCGGAAGAGTTTCCGGTCGAACGGGTCGCGGCCGCGTTCCGTGGTTTTCTCGAGTCGCTCGGCCTGGATCTCGAAGATCCCAATCTCGTCGGCACGGAGCACCGCGTCGCGCGCGCCTATCAGGAGATACTCGGCGGTCTCCGGAGCGCCGAGCCGCGACTCAGCACTTTTCCGAACGCGAAAAGGTACGCTGGGATGGTCTCCGTGACCGACGTCCCGCTCTACTCGATCTGCTCGCACCACTTCCTGCCGTTCTTCGGCGCCGCGCACCTCGCCTACGTGCCGCGCGAACGCCTCGTCGGGCTCTCCAAGCTCACGCGGGTCATCGACTTCTACGCCCGCAGGCCGCAGCTCCAGGAAGAACTGACCGAGCAGATCGCGGCCCTTCTCGACGAGCGGCTCGCCCCGGCCGGGCTCATCGTTTCGATCGAGGCGCGGCATCTCTGCATGGAAATGCGCGGCGTCTCCAAGCCCGGGGTCACGACGAGGACGACGGCCGTCCGCGGCACGCTCGAGGACGAGCATCTGCAGCGGCAGTTCTTCGCGCGGATCCGCGGTCCGGGCGCGACGGGCCGGACGCGGGAGAGCTGACGTGGCGCGCTACCCGTACTTGATCGTCGGCGGCGGGATGACCGCCGACGCGGCCGTCCGCGGCATCCGCGAGCTCGATGCAAACGCTCCGATCGGGTTGGTCGGCGCCGAAACGGATCCGCCCTACGCGCGGCCGCCGCTTTCGAAGGCGTTGTGGAAGGGTCAGTCGTTCGAGAGCGTCTGGCGCAAGACCGCCGACGTCGGCGTGGATCTCCACCTCGGGCGCCGCGTGACGACCCTCGATCTTCCCGGAAAGAGGGTCGTCGACGACCGGGGCGCGGAGTACACGTTCGACAAGCTCCTCCTCGCGACGGGAGGGACGCCGCGCCGGCTTCCGTTCGGCGGCGAGCACGTGACGTATTTCCGCACGCTCGACGACTACCGCCAGCTCCGCGCTCTCGCCGATCATGGAAAGAGCTTCGCGGTGATCGGAGGCGGCTTCATCGGTTCCGAGATCGCGGCGGCCCTCGCGATCCAGGGCTGCAAGGTCACGATGCTCTTTCCGGACGACGGGATCGGCGCGCGCGTCTTCCCGGAGGACCTCGCGCGGTTCCTGATCGGGTACTACGGCGAAAAAGGCGTGGACGTGCAGCCCGGCCAGCGGGTGTCGGGCATCGCCGAGAGCGGATCCCGGGTCGTCGTCGAGACGAAGAGCGGGCTTTCGGTGACCGTGGACGGCGTCGTGGCGGGAATCGGCATCTCGCCCAACACCGATCTCGCCTCGGCGGCCGGCCTGGTGGTCGACGACGGCGTCGTGGTGGACGAACGCCTTCGGACGAACCACCCCGACGTCTTTGCCGCCGGCGACGTCGCGCGCTTCTTCGCTCCCGCGCTCGGCGCGCGGATCCGCGTCGAGCACGAGGACAACGCGCTCACCATGGGGCGGGCGGCGGGGCGCTCGATGGCCGGTGACCCGACGCCTTACGCGCACCTGCCGTTCTTCTACTCGGACCTGTTCGAGCTCGGCTACGAGGCAGTGGGCGAACTCGACCCGCGCGGCGAATCGGTCGCGGACTGGAAGGAGCCGTTCCGGGAGGGAGTCGTTTATTACCTTTCCGGCGGAAGGGTGCGCGGCGTGCTTCTCTGGAACACGTGGGGTCAGGTCGACCCGGCGCGGGCGCTAATCGCCGAGCCCGGCCCGTTCCGCGCCAATGACCTCGTCGGGCGGCTGTCCTGAGGGCACGCTATATGCACCTGAGACGAGTAGTCTGGCGGCACTCCGATGCCGGAACCTAAACGTTGGCTTGATCGGTCCTCGCACGATGCGATTCGGTGTTATGGCGAGTCCAACGGGGCCTCCTCGGCCTCCAAGGGGTGATTTATGCAACGTCGTCGGTTCGCCCTCCCACTGACTCTCCTGTTCTTAGTCGTTTTCGCCTGCCTCCCTCGCTTCACGAGCGGCCAGGCCGATCCGGCGGTGAAAGCGAAAAAGCAACCTCCGGATTTCGATGACACGATCCGGGGGCACTCCAGCCAGATGCTCGAGGAGGGCCGAAAGATCTTCCGCTACGACACGTTCGGCAGCGAGGCCTTCTGGGGAGACGCGCTCCAGCTGCACAAGGCCATCGCTGGCGAGAAGAACGGCGGCGTCGGAGGCGGAGTGAGCCCGAAGACCGCTCTATCTGTTGGCCTCAAGGTGGACGCAGACGCATTGCCCGCCTCGCTCAAGCAGCAGCTCAAACAGGGGAAGGTGAATCTCGATGACCCCGCAACGACTCTCGCGCTGCTCAAGCTGAACTCCGTCGTCGGGGTTACCGGTCTGTTCGACAAAAAGGGAAACGTCCGCTCGATGGGCATCCAGTGCGCTTTCTGCCACTCGACCGTCGATGACTCCTTTGCGCCGGGCATTGGAAAACGCCTGGACGGCTGGGCCGCCCGCGACCTGAACGTCGGCGTGATCGTCTCGCTGGCTCCGAACCTCCAACCCTTCAGCGATCTGCTCGGGGTGGACGTCGCGACGGTCAAGAAGGTGCTCAACAGCTGGGGCCCCGGCCGCTTCGACGCAGAACTCGACAAGGACGGCAAGGCCTTTCGTCCCGACGGGAAGCAGGCGGGCACCCTCATTCCACCTGCTTTCGGCCTCGCTGGCGTGAACCTGCATACCTGGACGGGCTTCGGATCGGTGACGTACTGGAATGCCTACGTCGCGGCGACCGAGATGCATGGCTCGGGGACCTTCTTCGACGCCCGGTTCAACAACAAGGAGCAGTACCCGGTCGCCGCGAAGACCAGCTCCGGAAACACGCGGGGCAAGCCGGATCTCGTGACCTCCAAACTCGCCGCTCTTCACTTCTATCAGCTGGCCATTCCCGCCCCGAAGCCACTGGCCGGTTCCTTCAACAACGAGGCGGCCGCACGTGGAAAAGGGATCTTCAATGTCAAGGCGCGGTGCGCCACGTGCCACGTGCCACCGCTCTTCACCGAGCCGGGAAACAACCTGCACGCGCCGAGCGAGATTGGCGTCGACGCTTTCCAGGCTGACCGGTCACCCACGCACATGTACCGGACTGCACCGCTTGCCGGACTCTGGAGCCACCAGAAGGGCGGCTTCTACCATGATGGCCGGTTTGCGAATCTGCGGGAAGTCATCGACCACTACGATGGATTTCTTGGACTGAAATTGTCGGAACAGGAGAAGGCCGACCTGATCGAATATCTCAAGTCACTCTAGGACGGCGCCGGAGCGATACCACTCAGGAGGCACGTTTCCTGAAGGCCGTCGAAAGAAAGTGAGGAGTTGATCCATGCCGCACGATGATGTGCTGAGGGACGCAGGGAAAGTCCTCCCCGACTTACGCGTCGCCCTCTACCGGGATCATCAAGGCGAGCTTCATGCGTTGAGCAGCGTCTGCACGCATCTGGGCTGCGACGTCGGGTGGAACGACCAGGACAAGGTCTGGGACTGCCCTTGCCACGGCTCCCGATATGCGCCGAACGGCGACGTCATCCGCGGACCAGCGGTAAGACCACTATCCCGGGTCGACATACCGGAGTAGGAATCTCAGCGCCGGTTCGTTGTCAGCGACGATTGTGGCTATCGGGGGACGGTGTGCGATGTTGAGGAATCGCGATTCTCAGGAGCCCTCCGCGTCGGCCGAGACTCGATCGGGTCAACGTCCACGACAGCCGAAAACCGCCGACTCGCGTCACGCGGAAGCCTGCGTCCTAAAATCCTTCCCCCGCAACTATGAAATCAAAGGAGTTCGGCGGTCCTGCCCGCCTTTTTCTTTCAGGTCGGCTGAAAGTCGACCGCTTTCCCTTTCAAGGTCCCTGTCGATCTGGCGAGCACAAAACGGCGCTAGAATGGTTCAAACGCACCCAGAGTATTGATCCGATCCAATCGCTTCGACTTGGGTCCTCGTACCGGCAGCGGATGTCGTATGGCCAACGATTCCCGGAGTTGTCCTGGAAAGCGATCATGGGCGGACTCTGACCAGCCGTTGCGGAACTTGACCTCTCGTCGTTGAACAACCCTCTCTTCGGCGGGCGTGTCTTCGGTTTTGGGTCGCTCGCGAAAGGCGCACAACTCTTGACCGGCTTGGCAGCGTTTCTTTGCGGCTTCTCGCCGGCGCTCGCCCAGACCGCACCGCCTACGCCGACTCCCAGCCCGACGCGAACGAGCACTCCCACTCCGACGCCCGCGGTCGGCTGCAACGATTCGGGCAACCTCTACAGCGGCGAGGCGATTGGAGTGCAGGGAACCGTTCTCGGCCTCACGACGACCCTCGTCGACACGGGCCCGTTGCCGAGCGAGGGGGGAAGTCTCTCGAACTCGGCCGGCTCCGCGAGCATCACCGGGCTCGTGTCGACCGGCATCATCAACGTTTCCACGACCGGCACCGGAGCCACGAGCCAGTCGACGGCGATCGTGACCAACCCGAACGTGACAATTCTGACCGACACGATCACGGCGGACGTGATCGCTTCGAGCGCAACCGTGGGATGCAGTGCGGGGATGGCGAATTGCACGGGCAGCTCGACTCTCACCAATCTTGTCATCGACGGGGTGCTGGTGACGGCGACGGGTGCACCGAATCAGACGATCACGCTGCCGAGTGGGGTCGTGGTGATAATCAATGAGCAGACCGGTTCCGGCAGCGGCGGCAGCTCGTGCGTGGTGACGGTCCACGCACTCCACGTCATCGCGGCGGGCGGCACAGGGGTCATCACCTCGTCGTCGCACGCGGACATCAGTTGTGGATTGATCGCCGTCTGCACCCCTACACCCACGCCCACGGAAACGCCCACGCTGACGCCGACCGACACTCCGACGAACACCCCGACGAATACGGCGACCAACACGCCAACGAACACACCGACCAACACGGCAACGCCGACTCAGACGCCGACGAACACACCGACCAACACCGCCACGAGCACCCCTACCAACACGCCGACCAATACGCCCTCGAATACGCCGACGCTGACACCGAGTCAGACCCCGACGGATACTCCAACGAACACCGCCACCAACACACCGACCAACACCCCGACTCTGACTCCGACTCAGACCGCGACGAACACGCCGACGAGCACCGCCACGAGCACCCCGACCAACACTCCGACGAACACTCCGGCGAACACTCCGACGAGCACGTCAACCAGCACTCCGACGAACACCCCCACCAACACCCCAACGAATACGCCGACGCTGACTCAGACACAAACGAACACGCCGACCACTACTCCCTCGAACACCCCGACGAATACGCCGACGAGCACCAACACGCCGACGAACACACCGACCAGCACGGCAACGAACACACCAACGCTGACGCCGTCCAACACCGCCACGAGCACCCCAACGTCGACGGCAACGGCAACGGCAACGGCAACATCGACGGCAACGGCGACTCAGACGGCGACATCGACGCCGACCTTCACGTCGACGCCGACGACCACCCCAAGCCAGACACCGACCTCGACCGCGACTTCCACCGCCACTCCGACTTTTTCTCCGACGGTGACGGCGACGCCTTCGCCCACTGGCACGGTGATTCCGGCAACGACTGCAACGCCGACCCCGACGTTCGGTCCGATCCTGACGGTGACAGCGACCGAGACGCCCAGCCCGGGTGGGCCGCCGGGTGGCAATATCCCGACGCTCTCTTTCCCGATGCTCGCGCTTCTCGGCGTTCTGCTCGCGGCCGCGGGACTCTTCATGAGCCGTCGGTCCTAGCGCGGTCCTCCGCCGGAGGCACCGGCGCGGCGGAGCGCCGGGGCGCGCTACCTCACTCCTGCCGCTTACCTGGTTACGCCGACGGATTTAACCCGTTTTCCTTTTCGATCGAGCGACAGTCGCCCGCTGGATCTCCGCCCGCGTTGCGACTTCCGCGTTTTGGATCGCGCGGAGATCCGTCGCCGTGACTCGACAGAGTTCGAGTTTGCCGTACGAGGTCGGATCGATCAGGTTGTAGCCCTCCGCCAGAATCCGAACCCTCGACCGCCGGTCGCGAGCCAGAGCGACGCCGTCGTCCGCCTCCAACCACACGAGGGTCGATCGAGTCGGGCTTTTGAGAGCCGACCGCACGACCTGATCGGCCGAACCCCAGTACTCGGCGGCGACGCCCCCGGCGTAATACCCGAGAGCGGGTTCGTCGATCTTCAGTCCCCCCAGGGGCTCGCCGGTTTTCCGGAAGAGCTTTGTCGCAACTCCCAGCCTCGGCAGACAGCGAGCCGCGTCGAGAGCCCGCGGGACCCAGACCGCGATGGTCGCCGATACGACGACCCCCAGAGGAACGACGAGAAGGCGTGTCCGCTCACCCGAGGAAAGAAGGGGAAAGGCCAGAGACAGAGTTGCGACAACCGCAAAAGGCCAGACGACGTTCCCCGCGATCCCGAGGAGATCCCACTGGCGCGCCGCGAATAGCACCCCGAGAAACAGCAGAAGGCCGGTGAGCGCGGTCGCCCAGGCGAAGAGACGGACCTCGTTGCGCGAGTCCGCATCGAAAGTGTCCGCGAGGAGAAGCGCGAACGCCGGCAATGCGGACAGGAGATAGTGGGGAAGCTTCGTGGCGGAGAAGGAAAAGAAAGCAAGAACTCCACAGCCCCAGGCGAAAAGACCCCACCGGGCCGGGTCCCGCCGGAAGGCGGACTTCTTCACGGCGAGGAGCAGTCCGCTCCAGGGGAAAAATCCGAACGCGAGGATGACGAGAAAGTAAATAATCGCGCCGTCGTGGCCCTCCATGGGATGGAGAAAGCGGTTCCAGTTCTCCCGAAGGAGGAACGTCGTCAGGGATTCCCCTCCCGTCTCCCGCGCGGTCCAGAGGAACCAGGGAAAGCCCACCATGGCGCTCACGGCGAAAACGCCGGCGATGCGTTTCCCGACCCGGCGGGAGAGTCCCCGCCGGGCAAGGGAATAGCCGCCGAGAAAGAGAGAGGGTCCAAGGTATGCAATCGGTCCTTTTGCGAGAAGAGCGAATCCGAGCGCGGCTCCTCCCGTCAAAACGGTGGACAGCCGGCCCCGCTCCTCGAGCAGCGTGAGCAGGCAGGAGACCGTGAGCAGTGTGAAGAAGATGAGAGCGGAGTCGGTGAGGAAAAGCCTTCCATAGATGATGAAGAGAAAAGAGGTCGCGAACACGAGGGAAGCGAGCGCACCTTTTCGGAGTCCGAACAGTCTGTTTCCGATCAGGAAAATCAGCACGCAGGAGCCCACAGCCAGCAGGATGTGCGGCAATCTTCCGGAAATTTCCGTCTCTCCCAGCAGCCGAAAGTCGAGAGCGGACAGCCATTCCGACAGCGGCGGTTTGTCGGGATAGAGCTTCCCGAACAGCCGAGGCACGAGAAAATCCCCCGACTGCGCCATTCCATGGGCGACTCCGGCGTACTCCGCTTCGTCGCGGTCCCAGTAGCCGAGCTGCACGCCGGGAAGGAGGAGAAAGAGGGCCAGACAACCGAGGACGAGAGTCAGACGGAAGACTCTCCCTCGAGGAGCGCCCGTCGGGGACTCCGAAACGTCGTGGAAAGCGGCGCTCGGTCTTGCGGGAAGCTCGGGGGAGAGGATGAGCCTACTCTAAGCCGAATCGCGATCACTTCGCCTCGGTTTCACGGTCAACATAGAATCCCCGCCAACTCCTATGCCCCTCGCGGCGGGCTCGAAGTTCGGGGTCTATTCGATTCTGGACCCGATCGGGTCCGGCGGCATGGGAGAGGTGTACCGCGCCTTCGACACCCGGCTCAAGCGGGAGGTCGCGGTCAAGACGCTTCCCGACGAGTTCTCCCGCGATCCGGAGCGGCTCGCCCGGTTCGAGCGCGAGGCCCGGATGCTCGCAGCTTTGAACCACCCGTCGGTCGCGGCGATCTACGGGCTCGAGGAAGCCGAAGGGACGCAGCTCATCGTCATGGAGCTCGTGCCCGGCGAGACTCTCTCAGAGAAACTTTCGCACGGCCCTCTGCCGCTCGATGAGGCGCTGAAGATCGCCCGCCAGATCGCTGACGCGCTCGAGGCGGCGCACGAGCGCGGCATCATCCACAGGGACCTGAAGCCCGCCAACATCAAGGTCACACCCGAAGGGCGGGTCAAGGTCCTCGATCTCGGCCTCGCGAAGGCTTTCGACGCGAAAGTGACCGACTCGGGCTCGGACCCTTCACTTTCGCCGACGCTCGTGATCGAAGGCACGCAGCCCGGCGTCATCCTCGGGACCGCGGAGTTCATGAGCCCCGAGCAGGCGCGGGGCAAAGCCGTGGACAAGCGGACCGACATCTGGTCGTTCGGCTGCGTCCTCTACGAGCTCTTGACGGGCCGGCGCATTTTCGGCGGAGAAACCGCGTCGGACGTCCTCGCCGCGATCTTGACGGCCGAGCCAGGGTGGGATGCGCTCCCCCGCGAGACTCCCGCGCGGATCCGCGACCTGCTCCGGCGCTCCCTTCAAAAGGACCCGAACCACAGGCTCCGGGACATCGGGGACGCGCGGATCGAGATCGACCAGGCCCTGGAGGCACTCAGGGAGAGTCCCCTCCCGATTGCCCCGCGTGCCTCCCGGCGGATCTCCCGAAAACTCCCGGCCGCAATTGGCGCCGGGGCCGTTGTCGCCGTCGCCCTCGCCGCGCTCGCGATTGTCTGGCTCGCACGCCGGCCCGTTCTGCGGCCCGTGCCCCCTTCCGCGACCCGTTTTCTCGCGGTCCTTCCGTTCAAGGACTTGAGCCGTCAGCCAGATGGACAGCTTCTCGGCGATGCGTTCGCCGAGACGATGAGCGTGCGACTCGCGAGGGTGCCGGGTCTCCAGATCGTCACTCCGCGCGCGACGAACGAGTTTTCTGCCGGCGAAAAGGACTTCCAGAGCGTCGCTCGGGCGACCGGGGCGAGCCTGATCGTGGCAGGCGCCATCCAGCGAGTCGGCGACCAGCTCCGGATCACCTGCTCGCTCGTCCGAGCCCCGGACGGAGTGCACATCGGGGGAGACGAAGTGACAACGCCGGCCTCGGATATCTTCGGGGCTCAGGATCGCCTGGCCGAAAGCGTGCTCACCTGGCTCGGCGCGAAGAAGCCGGTGGAGCCTCTCCACCGCTCGGACGCTGCTCTGTTGAGCCCTTCTGCCCAGGAGAGCTACCTGAAGGCGATCGGAGCGCTCCGTCGTTACGACGTACCGGAATCGAATACGGCGGCGATTCGGATTCTGACGGATCTGGACCGGCAGCACCCGGGCTCCCCGCTCATCCTGGCGGCGCTCGGCCGGGCGTACTTGAACGAATTCGAAATCACGCGCGCTCCCGCGGCGGCGGCGCGCGCGATCGCCGCCTGCGAGGCTGCGCGAAAGCTCGACGACCGACTCCCGGAGGTGCACACCACTCTCGGGCAGGTTCTCGAGATGACGGGCAAACCCGCGGAGGCGATGGGAGAGTTCGAGCGCGCGCTCGCCGAGCAGCCGTCTTCCATCGACGCTCTCCTCGGTCTCGCGGACGCCTATCGCGCGACGGGAGACTCCAGAGCCGAGGCGACGCACCGCCGCGCGCTCGCGCAACAGCCGAGCTACTGGGCGGTTTACAACCAGCTCGGCTTTTTCTATTACCGGGGCGGCCGTTATGCCGAGGCGATCCCCATGTTCCGGGAATTCACCCGTCTCCGGCCGGACAGCGTGCGCGCGTACAACAACCTCGGAGCGGCGCTGTTCAAGACCGATCGATTTGACGAGGCGCGGCAGGCGTATCAGAACTCGATCCGGATCAATCCGAGCGACGGCGCCTACACGAACCTCGGAAACCTCGAGTACTACGTCGGCAACTACGGCGCCGCCGCCGCTGCGTTCGAGGAAGCGACGAAGCGCACGCCGGAAAAGTACCTCTACTGGGCCAATCTGGCTGACGCCTATCGTTGGACTCCGGAGCTCAAGAGTCGGGCGCCGGGAGCGTACGAGAAAGCCGCTCGCCTCGCGGAGCGAGAACTGTCACTCAATCCGAACAACGCGACTGCCCACGCGACGCTGGCGATCTGCGATGCGAAGCTGGGCAAGATGGATCGCGCTCGCCTGCACATCCGGCGGGCGCTCGAGATCGAGCCGGCCAACCCGGACCACTTTCTCTACGCGGCCATCATCGCGGACATCGCGGGAAAGAGCGACGAGGCGATCGGATGGATTCGGAAGGCCGTTGCCGCGGGCCTGGGCGCGGCGCAGATCGAACGGGAACCCGAGCTCGGCAACTTGCGAAATCTCCCCGGTTTCGCCGAGGCAATCGCGTCCGCGAAGAGCCGGACGTGAGGGCAGCGGCGCGCGATAGACTCCGCAAACAACGGAGGAGAACATGCCGAAAAACACTCATTCCACCCGCTCCCGGTGGTTCTGGACCTTCGTGCTCGTTTCGTCCCTCGTTTTTCCGGCTCTGAACCTGGGGGCTCAGACGGCGCAGCCGACGCCGGCGCCGGTCGACACCCTGAAGACGAAAGTCAAGGTCGTCGAAGTCACGAAGACCGGCACGACGATCTCGGTGAATCCCGTCAAGGTCAAGCTCAAGAGGAAGCAGGAAATCGTCGTCTGGGTGACCAACGGCCTGGCGATGAAGATCGACTTCAAGCCCGGCAACCCTGCGCCTGGAAATCCGTTCACGGATCTGGCTTGCAAGGGACGCTTCTGCGGGGTGCTCACGCCCCCGGACGTCGCGCCCGGCGTCTTCAACTACAAGGTCAGCGTCGACGGCGTGGTTCTCGATCCGAACGTCGAAGTCATACCTTAAATCGAAAAGCCGTAACGCTCAGCCGACGAGGCACGCTCCGGCTATCGCGGACGTCGAGATTCCGCGAATAATGGAGGAGTGCTCGCGCTTCAGATTCGCGGCGCGCTCCTGCTTGCGATGCTCCTCTCGCAATCTACTGGATCGCTCTGAAGGGAACCTCCAGCCCGAATGTATCCACGTCGATCGTCGTCGCAGCGCCATAAACGTCGGGAATGCCCGAAGCGGGGGAGCAGACACCCTCCCCGCCGGTTGCGTAAACCACTCTGACAGACAGGGGGGTGAGCACCTGCGTGTCGGTGGGGTAATACAGGATGGAGCCGACGCGCGTCCCTTCCGCAAAAGTCGAGTAGTGCGAAATGTAACGAGGGCCGGAGCAGTCCGTCGTCAGGTAATGCACGTAGATCGCGCGCGAATCGAAGATGCCGAGTCGCGGATGAACGTAGAACGTCACCCAGGTGCCGTTGATCTCACGGGCAACCAGGTTCTCCGAGATTGAATACCCGACGAGCTTCCCGCGCTTGTCGACGACGCGGAAGCCATGTCCCGATGAATTCCCGTTGTCTGCGCGAGCGAACCCCGTCGGGGCGAGCAGCAGACCGATCGCGGCGACGAGAAGTGTCGCCGACCGGTAGAGGCGAATTCGTTTCGAGGTGCTGCGCAACGCCTTCGGAGAAACCCGATTGCCTTGAACTCCACGCATTTGTCCCACCTCTGGTGCAACCGTGGCACCGACGCCGGCGGCAACTCCCTCGACACAGCCGTCTGCCGCCAGGCGGTTGGGTCCTTTCGCTTTTTGTGGAGAAATCACGGTAGCACCCGAGCCGCTCCAAAAGAATTGGACTGTGGTCGTAGGAGATTGGTCGGCGAGAGAACACTTCGTCTCGAGAAAAAGGAGCCGGGCAGGTCGCCCGACTCCTTCCTGGCAAACGTGAGTCCTGAGGGCGCTGCTTCTACTTCGCCATCGCGACGAGGTCCGCGGCGCTCACCGGCCCGATCGCGAACGTATCGGTATGCGAGGCGACGAAGGTGCGGAATTCCAGACTCGACGCGAAGCCGGTCTTCCGGCCATGCTTCCGGAGGCGTCGTCCACTTTCGCCGTCTGCTCTTTGCTCAAGTCGGGACTGAGCACCAGATAGTCCCAGCTGTCGCCGTCGGTATGCGCATAGATCTGGCCGACACTTAGCGTCCCCCGGCGGGGACAAGGCAGCCGTCTTGCACCCGGTCGTCCGGCGATGCGAACCGGACGAGGGGAAAGGCTTGTCTCCAAAACGGAGGCAACCTGCGCGAAGATCGAGACGAAGAAATGAGTCGCCAGGTACTCGTCGTCGAGGACGATCCCGAACTCCTCTGCTCTCTCGCGTCGTTCCTGCAGGCCGAGGGGTACAACGTCGAGTGCGCGCGCCACGGCCTCGAAGCTCTCGGCCGCCTGCGCGGGGGCTCGCGGCCCGCGGTCATCCTGCTCGACCTGATGATGCCGATCATGACCGGCTGGGAGTTCCGCTACGCGCAGCGTCAGGACTCGGAGCTTTCCCGCATCCCGGTCGTCGTCGTGTCCGGAATGAACGACAGCTACCGGCACGCGGCATGGCTCGAGGCCGACGGTTACGTTCAGAAGCCGATCCCCGTCGAGACGCTCTTGGAGACGCTCAACCGATACTGCGACTGAGCCCGGCGCTACGGTCGAGCGCCCGATCTCAGTGCGACGGTTCTTTACCGGCCGACGGCTTCCGGCGGCGAGTCAGGAGACACCCATTCGTTTGCCGGTCCGCGCGCCCGCGCCGAGACGCTCTTCCGCGAGCTCGAGGAGAGGTTCCGTGAACGACCGGCGCTCCTCGAAGCGGGTGCTCAGGTACACGTGGCGCGCGATCGTGAGCGTCGCGTAGGCGCGTACGGCGGGGCGGATCGACGGACCGGAAAGCTCGACGAACCGCTCCTCGAACGCGCCCTCGCACTCCGAGAGAGCCGCGGGATCCCCGAAGAGCCGCAGCGACTGTTCGGACAGATGCCCGAGGAAGTTCCCCGCGTCGAGCGCGGGGTCCCCCTGGCAGAAGAGATCGAAGTCGACGAGGAAGAGTCGCGGCCCGTCGACGATCACCTGGTCCGCGTAGAAATCGCGGTGGATTCCCCGCGGGATCGGCGTCGGAACACGGGCGCCCAGGCGTTCGCATTCCTCGAGCAGTCGCGCCAGGCGCGGCGCCCACTGCGGCCGGGTCTCGGCCAGCTCTCCGAGCTTTGACCGCAGGATTGCGATCTCGTCGGCCATCGAGTGAGGGCGCCGCGGCAGGACGGCCGCTCGGTGGAGCTTGCACGCGGCTTCGGCGACCGCGTACGCGAGCTCGACGTCTCCGCTCTTCCCGAACAGGCTCGACGCCGGAATGCCCGGCGCCTTACGCTGCAGCGACATCCGGTATTCGCCGACGACCCCGATCGGTTCGGGCACGCAGATCGCATCGTCGGCGTCTTCCGCGAACCCGCGCGCCCGCAGGAGAGCGAGGAGCCCGTTGGCTTCCTTCGGCGAGCCCCGAGACCGCGTCTTCCCGACCGCGGTGAGCGTCTCCGGTGCGCCGTTCGCGCGACCCATTTCGAAGTCGTACTCGATGAGGCACCGCCTTCCGGGCTTGTGGCGGACGACGCGAATCGCGATCAGGCGGACATCGCTTTCTCCCGCGTTGGAACCTCCACGCAGAGTGCCGGCGACGAGACGCCCGACGCGCCGCTCGACGTCTGCCGGATCCGTCGCCTGCGCGAGGAACGGCATCTCGGGATCCCCCGAGACCCCGAACGGATCGACGACCAGAACGGTCAACTCGAAAGCTCCCGTCTCTCGCCGCGATCGCGGGCTTGCGGCGCCGTCAGACCCGCAACCACTTCATGGAGGGTTTCGGCGACGCGGTCGGTGGCGTAGCTCTGCAACGCCCGCGCCCGGGCTCGCTGGCCGAGCGCCGACGCCTGCTCGGGATTCGCGAGCAGCTCGGAGATCGCGGTAGCGAGCGCCTGCACGTCTTCGGGCGGCACCAGCCGGCCACAGCCCTCGAGCACGATCGGGAGATCGGAAACCGAGGTCGCCACGATCGGCCGTCCCATCGCCATCGCGTCGTAGACCTTCATCGGCATCTGGTAGCGCGCCGGCTCGCTCGAGGACTGAGGGATTGCGACGACGTCTGCCGCCGCGAGCAGCCGGGCGAGCATGGGGTAAGGCATCATCGGAATCCGCGTGAGAGGAAAGCTCTCCCACGCCGGTTCGGGGAGGTCCTGTGGGCGGCAGAGGACCGCCAGACGAGCCTCCGGAATCCGCGCGACGGCTCGCGCGAGGGCTTCCACGCCTTTGTGCGGTCGGGGAGTTCCCGGGAAGAGCACGGTCGGTCCGTCGAACCCGAAGAGGGCCCGCGCCTCGCCGCGATCGACCGCGGCGGGGTTGAAGAGCTCCGTCAAGCTGCCGTGGGGCACGAGAGTACCGCCGAAGCGGCGCTGCAGAGCGGTGGAGGCGACGGTCAGCGCCGACGCGGCGCCGGCGGCGCGCGTCAGGAGCGAGACGTAGACCGCCGAGGCGGGTCGAGACACGTCCGCCATCTCGGGATTCGCCTCCCACTCGCCGCGCGGGGCGAGCGCGACATCGAGGTCGTCGATGTCGAGCACGACCGGGACGCCGCGCTGCTCTGCCGCCACGAGCGCGACGCCGAAGGAAGCGAGCTGCGGCTTGACGGCGATCAGGACGTCTCCGTCTGCGGCCGCGAGGAGCTCGAGAAACGACGCCGCGAACTTCGGAAGGCGGCGCTCGACGACAGTGCGAATCCAGGGCTCGGAAGGGAGCGCCTCCCAGAGTCCCCGGCGCTCGACCGGGCCCAGAAGCGTGACCTCCGCGAACCTGCTCGCCATCTGCGCCAGGCGGTGGGCGCGCATGGCGGCGTTCGAAGAGAGGTTGTGCGAGAGAACGGTGATCTTCATCCCGCCTCCGCGAGCCGGCGAAGCGCTTCTTCGGCGAGGAGCGGCACGAGACGAGACTCCTCGGGGCAAAGCAGGACAAGGTCGTCCGCGATCCGCACGAGCGCGGCGGCAACGTGGAAGCCCAACCGTTCGCCGAGCCGAGCTTCGGGCCGCAGAGTCTCGTACGTGGAGACCGCCCGTTCGAGGACGACCCAGGACGGGGGTTCTCGACGGCGAACTCCCTCGACCCAGCACCAGGCGCCGAAGCAGGCGACGTCGCGCGCAGGGTCGGCGAGCTGAAATCGGTCCCAGTCGATCAACGCGCAGCGCTCCGGCCCGACGAGCACGTTGCGCGGCGAGAAGTCCCCGTGGCAGGGGACGAGCTCTCGATCCTTCGCGGGGAGCGACTCCAGAGCTTCGACGACGGCGCGGATCGGCGGAGCGAGCGCCGGCGCGTTCGCGGAAACCCGCTCCGCTTTGCGTCGAAGCGATCGGAGAATTCGCTCGGCGGTGCGTCGGCGCGCGGGCCGCGCGTCGGACTCGTGGAGGTCGGCGACGAGCTGTATGGCGCCCTCGATCGCGTTCGTGTCCGGCTCGCCCAGCTCGAGAAGCACCCTCCCCGGAAGTCGCTCGACGATGAGAGCGTCGATGCTGTCGATGTACTCGACCGGTCGCGGAAGACCGGCCGGTTGCCGGCTCTTCCCGAAGGAGGAGTTCCAGAGCTCGAGCATGTTTTTCCAGCATGACTCGGCGTCTCCTGCGGAGAAGAGCTTGGCCACGAAGCGGCGGCCGGACGCCGAGATCAGAGGAAGAGTGGTGCGATCGGGCGTCTCGGTCGCAAACGGCTCGCCATCCGGGAGATAGCCGCGCGTGCGCAGGGCCGCGAGCACGGCCGGAGAAAGGCGACGTGACGGGTCGGGGCGCGTGCTCTCCTTCGCCGGAGAGCTCACGGCCGCACTCCCGCGAGGCGGCGCTCGAGTTTCTCCCGCCGGGCGTCGAACTCCGCGTCCCACCAGGTCCGACACTCCCGGGCGGTCTCTTCCACCTCGGGCGCAGTCGCATCGATGCCCCTTCCATAGCCGAGCGCGCAGAGCAGGTCGCCCGCGATCGCTTCGAAGAGCGCAATGTTGCCGGGCGGCATCTCCGTTCGCCAGTTGCGCAGGCCGGGTGTCGCGGGGAGCCACGCTCTCTTCGCGGAGAGCCGCGGGTCCGACTTCGTCTTCCCGGCATGGAAGGAGACCATGTCCCGCGCGAACGGAAGCTCGAGGAACTCGGAGAGGCTTCGAAGCGTCTCTTCCGGGCGAGCCACGAGGTCTTCGTATCGAACCTCGCGGTAGATCTCGGGTCCGAGGCGTTCCCCATCGCGACGCCCGGTCTCCACCTGCCACCGCCACCAGAGAGCGCAGACCGCAACGGGCTGCTCCCGCCACAGGGCGAACCTTCCCGGGCCAATACCCTCCCGCGCCCACTCCAGGGTCGAGAGCGCCACGTCCCGTCCGTCGCGGATGATGTGGACGACGCGGGCGCGCGGGAACAGGGAGTGGAGCAGAGGGAGGCAACGCACGTAGTCGGGCGTCTTCTCTCCCGCGAGCTCCTTTCCGTGAAGGCGCGCGTGCTCGGAGTAGAGCTCGCTCACGAACTGCCCGTAGGTTCCGGCGCGCGCCGAGGCTTCGCGGGCGACGGGTTCGGGGATCCCGAGCCTCGGGAATCGGTGGTAGCGCAGAACGCGCTCGACGAGCTCGGCGGTCAACGGCGGAACGGTTCCCGTTCCGAACGGCGCGATTGCGCGCGGGATGAAATGGGAGTCGTTCGCGACCGCAAGTTGCGGATGGTTGTCGAGCATCCGTTGAAGGAGCGTCGTGCCGGAGCGGGGGCATCCGACGAGGAAGAGGTAGGGATTCTTCAGCGCCGTGGGCGAGCCGCTCGGAACCGTCTCGGAGCTCCCACCCACCGGCGGCATCGCGTTCCTCACGCCTTCGAGGCCCACGGCATGCCGCGCCGGCGCATCTTCATTTCGTAGAGTTGGCGATAGCGGCGGTCCCGGGCCATGAGCTCCGCGTGGTCTCCGCGTTCGACGACGCGGCCGCTCTCGAGGATCACGATCGAGTCGGCGTCGGTGGCGGACGCGAGATCGTGAGTGATGAGGATGCACGTCTTTCCGGCCATGACGTGGTCGAGCGCGTTCCTGACTTTGCCCTCGCTCTCGACGTCCAGGCCGGACATCGGCTCGTCCAGGATCAGGATGGGCGCTTTTCGGATCAGCGCCCGGGCGATGCCGATCCGGCGACGCTCTCCCCCCGAGAGGCTTGCGCCCCGTTCTCCGATGACGGTGTCGTAGCCCTTCTCGAGCTCGACGATGAACTCGTGCGCGTTGGCCGTGCGCGCTGCGGCCACGATTTCTTCGTCGGTCGCCCCCTGCTTCCCGTAGGCGATGTTTTCCCGGATCGTGGTGCCGAAGAGAAGGGAGTCCTGCAGAACGATCCCGATCTCCCTCCTCAAGGACTCGCAGCGGTACTCGCGGATGTCCACTCCGTCGATCGAGATCGACCCGGCGATGGGATCGTAGAACCGCAGGATCAGGCTCACGAGCGTGGACTTCCCGGCTCCGGAGGCGCCTACGAGAGCCAGTTTCTGTCCGGGTGCGACGGAGAACGACACGTCCTTCAGGACAGGCCTTCCATCTCCGTAGTCGAACGTGACGTCGTCGAAGACGATCGACCCGGCGAGACCGCTCGCATCGATCGCGTTCGGCTGGTCCTGGATCTCGGGCTCGGCTTCCAGGATCTCGCCGATGCGCTCCGCGCTCACGGAGGCCTTCGCGAAGTTCTTCGAGAGCTTGGCCAGGTCGCGGATGGGCCGGTAGAGGTGTGAGAGGTAGGAGCTGAATACGACGACGGTGCCGAGCGTCATGCGGCCGGCGAGAACCTCGAGCGAGCCGAAGAGGACGATCGCGGCCGTTCCGATCGCCCGCGTGATCTCCACTCCCCGCGTCGCCGCCGCCTCGAGGCGAGCGGTCCGGATCCCCTCCTCGAGGCTGGCGGAGCTTTCCGTCTCGAAGCGTTCTGCCTCGTACTCCTCGCGCCCGAAGGCCTGCACGAGGGGAACGGCCGCGAGGATCTCCGTCAGCTGCGAAGCGATCTTTCCCTCTTTCCGCCGCTGGCGGGCGACCGAATGTCGGACGGTGCGGTACCGATAAAAGAACATCACAAGCAGGATCGGGAAGGTCGCGAGCACGATCAGGCCGAGCCTCCAGTCGAGCCACAGCATGATCCCCAGCATCCCCACGATGGTGAGCACGTCTCCGGCGAGGCCCAGCGCCGCGTCGGCGAAGATGTCGCGGAGGGTGTTCGTGTCGGCCGCCATCTTGGAGAGCAACTCCCCCGAGCGCGTGCGGCTATGGAACGAGAGCGACAGCCGCTGGAGGTGGGCGAAGAGCTCCCGCCGGATCGCGTAGACGACCTTCTGACCGGCGCTCGAAGTGATGGTGAGCTGCAGATAAGAGAAGAGGCCGCGGAGCACCGCCAGCAGCACGATCCCCGCCGAGACCACGACCAGCGCCCGGATCTTCTGGTCTCCTTGGAGCCCCTGGAGCGCGGAGAGAGCGCGGGGCGGCCGCTTGCCGAGCAAGATGTAGTCGAAGACGACTTTGAGAGGCCACGGCATCAGGAGCTGAGTCGCGATGAAACCGAACATGCAGAGCGCCCCAAGAGCGAGCTTGCCCCGGATCCCGCCGAGGTACTCGAACGCGATTCGGGACAGTCGGGTTCGCTTCATCGTCACACGACCGCGACGGGTCTCTCGCGGAAGCCTTCCGTGGACGGGTCGTCCGCCTCTTCACGGCTGACGTACCCCTCGGCTTCCAGGCGCAGGAGGATCTGCCGCGTCGCTTCTTCGGCGGAGAGCTGCGATGTATCGACGACGACGTCGGCATCGCGGGGCGGCTCGTACGGGTCGGAGATGCCGGTGAAGTGGGGGATGAGTCCGGCGCGCGCCTTGGCGTACAGGCCCTTACGGTCGCGTTCCTCGCAGACCGCGAGAGACGTGGCCACGTAGACCAGGACGAAACCGCCTTTGCCGGCGATCATCTCGCGGACCTCTCTGCGAACCCGTTCGTAAGGAGCGATCGGGGCGCAGAGCGCGATCCCTCCGTTCTTCGTGATCTCGGAAGCCACAAACCCGATTCGCCGGATGTTGATGTCGCGGTGTTCGCGGGAGAAGTCGAGCTCGGAGGAGAGGTGCTTCCGCACGATGTCTCCGTCGAGCAGGGTGACGGGTCGCCCGCCGCGCTCGAGCAGCTTGACCAGCAGGACCCGCGCGATCGTGGACTTGCCGGCGCCCGACAGCCCGGTCAGAAAAACCGTGAAGCCCTGCTCGTGACGCGGGCGATGGGTGCGACGGAGCTCCCGCGCGACGTCGGCAAAGGTGAACCAGTGGGGGATCTCCGCCCCAGTCTCCAGGCGGCGGCGCAGGTCGGTGCCCGAGATCGAAAGCGTGCGCGTCCCTTCGGTGACCTCGTCCTGCGGAAGATGGGCGTCGATGTCCTCCACGTAGACCATCGTCTTGAAAGGGACCATGCGGACGTCGAGCTCCTCTTCGTGCCGCCGCAGGAGGTCCTGGGCGGCGTACGGATCATAGAAGTGGCTGCCGTTCGAGTCGTGGCCGGGGCCCGCGTGATCGCGCCCGACGATGAAGTGGGTGCAGCCGTAGTTTTTGCGGATGATGGCGTGCCACACCGCTTCGCGCGGGCCGGCCATCCGCATGGCGAGCGGCAGCAACGCCAGCTTGACGCTCCCGGGCGGATAGTGATCGAGAAGCGTCTGGTAGCAGCGGACCCGCGTGTAGTGATCGACGTCGCCCGGCTTCGTCGTTCCGACCACGGGATGGATGAGAAGGTTCGCATGGACGTCCCGTGCCGCCCGCAGCGTGAGCTCCCTGTGCGCCCGGTGCATCGGGTTGCGCGTCTGAAAGGCGACGATTCGTCGCCAGCTGAGGTCGGCGAACTCGCCCCGCAATTGCGCCGGCGTCAGCCGCAATCGGCAGAAGTCGTAATGGGTCGGTAGCTCGAGCGCTTCCAGCCGTCCGGCCACACACCACGGAGCGACGCGTTCCAGAACGTAGGCGACCCCCGCGTGCTGCGTGTCGGTGGTTCCGTACACGGCCTCGGCCTCCGCGCGGCGGTCCGCGCTCCAGACCTCCTCGACGTGGAGCGCCGCGAGCATTGCTCCTTCGGGATCGCGCAGGGCGATCGAGGCCCCCGGCCCGATCGAACGGCGGAATTCCTCCGTGACGTCGAGCGTGATCGGGATCGGCCAGAGGGCGCCATCGGCGAGCCGCATCGACCCGCAGACGGCTTCGTAGTCGCGGCGGCCGAGGAACCCCCGGAGCGGCGAGAAAGCTCCGTTCGCGAGGAGCTCCAGGTCGCAGAGCTGTCGGGAGTCGAGCTCCCACGAGGGCCAGTCGCGCGACGCGCTTCGAAGCTCGGACCTGCGGTCAAGGCTCGCGATGAGATCGACCAGCTCGCCTCCGTGCGGCGTGATGAGCTGGTCGCGGCGCTCGTTCATTGCGCTTCCCCGGCGAGCGCGGGCGGCGCGGTCTGGACCCCCTCCAGAAGGCGCTCGACCACCATGTCCCAGGTGCTCTCGCGAAGCACCTTCTCACGCGCGGCTCGCGAGAGCCGCCGGCGCAGCTCCGGATCCTTCCGCAGAACGGCGAGCGCCTCCGCGAAGGCGCCTGCGTCATCGGGGGAGCACAGAATGGCGCAGCGCCCCTCCTCGGCCAGGTCTACCAACTGTCCGAGCCGGCTGGCCACGACTGGAAGTCCCGCCGCCATGTACTCGTAGACCTTCAGCGGCGAGAAATAGAAAGTCTCGTCGGGGAGATACGGGGCGACCGCCGCGTCCATCGAGGCGAGGAACCGGGGCACCTCTTCCGGATCGACTGCACCCGTCACTACGGCGGCGTCTGCGAGGCCGCGGTCGCGGATCTCGGCCTCGATCGCCGTCCGTTCGGGGCCGTCGCCGACGAGGAGAAGACGCGTCCGTGGATCTTGCGCGTGGAGCCGAGAGAAGGCTTCGACCAGAACGGACAGTCCGTGCCACGGCTTCAAGCTCCCGACGAAGCCCACCGTGAACACGCCCGGCGGAGCGGGAACGGCGGGTCGCAGGCCGGGCCGAAAGCGCTGGGGGTCGACGCCGTTTGGCACGACGCGGACACGTCCCCTCGCCGCCGCATGGCTCTCCAGACGCCGGGCCATCGGTTCCGAGACGGCGATGAGCACCGTGGCAGCCGCGAAACACCGCTCGGCGACCCGTTCGGCGGCGCTTCGATCCACGAGGCGCCGGTGTTTCTCCTGCTCTTCGATCAGCGGAGCGTTGACCTCGAGGATCCCGGCGGCGCCCGTCGCCCTCGCGTATTCCATCGCCGCGAAGCTCCAGAGCGAGTGGCGCTCGTAGACCACGTCGAACGGACCGTGACGCCGCAAGGCTTCCTCGAACTGGCGGTTCGCCGCTAACGCCTGGCGCTCTCGCGACGCGACGTCGTCCGCGGGGACCGCCGGCAGAGCGCGAACACACACAGCCTCGAGAGAAAGGGGCGGATCACCTCCGACGCGCGACGCGAACAGATCCACCTCGATACCACGCTTGAGGAGCGCCCTCAACACTTCCTGGACGTGAATCGAGCAGCCCTTTCGGCCGAAAACGGGCACCCCCGGATCCGCACAGACGTACGCGAGCCTCATATTGCCGCGGCCCCCGTCGCGTCCGGCTGCGAAGCCCGTTCCGAGTAGAAGACCTCGCGGAGCTGCGCAGCGTTGCGTTCCGCATCGAACTCCCGTTCGATCAAGCGCCGGGCCGCGCGCGCCAGCCGCACCCGCAGCTCGGCGTCGCCGAGAAGTCGCGCCAGCGCCAGGGCGAGATCGGCGGGCGCGCCCGGCCGCACGAGAAGTCCGGTTTCATCGTCGCGCACGAGTTCGGGTATTCCCGTGACGTAAGTCGAAACGCACGGCGTGCCGAGAGCCATTGCCTCGAGCAGGGAGGTCGGCAAACCGTCGCGATTCCCGTCGGAGCCCACGACGCAGGGCGCCGCGAAAACGGAAGCGGCGGAGACCCGCTCGATGATCTCGTTGCGCGGACGCGGACCGACGAGAAGGACTCGCTCTCTCAATCCGTGCCGATCGATGAGAGCGGCGAGCTCCTTCTCGAGCGGTCCGGTTCCGATGATCTGGCATCGGAAGTCTCGCCCCCAGCCGGCCAGGAGCGAACAGGCCGCGACGAGGTCCGAGAACCCCTTCTTCTCGATGAGGCGTCCGACTGCGACGATCTCGACTTTCCGCACCCGAGGGTCCTGGTACGGAAAACGAACGAGATCGAGACCGTTGTAGACGCGCCGGACTCGCGCTGCGGCGGAGCCATGCGACCGCCGGAGGAACTCCACGTTGTAGTCGCTCACGGTAACGACTGCGTCCGCATCCGACAGCTTGCGCAACAGATCGGCCGGCCGGACGCTTTCGTGAAAAATGTCCTTCGCGTGAGCCGTGAAGCTGTACGAGATTCCGGCGAAGAAGGCGCCAAGACGAGCCACGTTCGTCGGAGACGTGGCGAAATGAGCGTGCAGATGATCGATGCCTCGAACCGCAACCTCACGTGCGAGGACGAGCGCCTGGTAGACGTCGAACGCGTCTTCTCCGACGGCGCGATGGAACTCGCGCCAGAGATGCGGGCAAACTTCTGCCGCCGCCTCGACGCCCTGCCAGAACTCCAGCGCCTTGATTCCGACGGCCGGGAGGTAACAAACCGGCGCCCGGACCCGCGACAGCGAATCCTGAAAATGAGTGTCGTTCGGCGGCCGCAGAGAGAAGATCTCGATCTCCAGGCCCGCCGCTTCGTGCGCGAGGATCTCGTTGACGATGAAAGTTTCGGAATACCGAGGAAACCGCTTTACGACGTAACCGACGCGCGGCAGAGTCGGGCGCGACGAGGCTTCTCGGAAGCGCTCACGCAATGCGGATTCCCTCCGGGACGGCACGTGGCCCGGGCAGGGGCGCGCCCAGGAGCTCACCGACGAGCTCCGGGATCCGCGCGAGGCCGTTCAGGTCGATGAGCTCCCGCGCTTTGGGAGGGGAATGGCCGTTTGAGCGGAGCCAGGCGGTCAGCGCGCCGGGATTGACCGCGCCCGGGTGGAGAACGTCGACGAGCCCCAGACCTTCTAGCGAGGTCGCACGGATCCACTGCTCGCTCCGCGGCGTGACGCGGGGGACGATCAGGGTGCGCTTGCCGAGCGAGAGCGCCTCGCAGGTGGTGTTGTAACCGCCCATCGCCACGATCCGGTCGGCGCGCTTCAAGAGGTGCATCGGCTCACTCAGGAACTCGATCACCCGGAGTCGCGGACGCTCGGCCGCGAGTTCCCCAAGCTCGCTCTGGAGCTCCTCGGCCATGAACGGACCGGTGACGATCACGCCGTTGAAGAGGGGCGGGAACTCGGCGGCTGCGAAGGCTCGGGCGAGATCGGCTCCGTCCTGGCCGCCGCCGACCACGCAGACGGCGAGACGTCCGTCCGGCAGGCGAAGGCGGCCGAGCGGCTGCGACCCCTGCCGGCCGGAGAACTCGAAGCGGACGTTCTGGTCGAGGTAGCCGGTGTAGCTGACTTTCGCGGCGATGTCCGCCGGGAAGTGGTACTCGTCGACGAGGTCGTAGACGTTGCGGTCTCCATACACCCAGATCGCGTCGTAGAAGTCTCGGATGGCTTGCTCGTTCTCCGCGCGCGTCCAGTCGCGCTCGACAGCGGCGGGCTCGTCGAGGACGTCGCGCAGCCCGAGCACACAGCGCGTTCTGCCGTTCCAACGGAGGTCCTCGAGCGTGCGATCGAGCTCCCTCACGGCGCCGCGAGGCACGTTGTCGACGACGAGCAGGTCCGGCGCGAATGACGACACGGCCGCCCGGATCGCGGCGGACCGAACGGCGATCAGCTCTTCGAGCTCGATCTCGAGCCGGCGGGGGCGATAGCGGGAATCCTTTTCCTTCCGGAGCGAAGGAAGAGTGAGGCAGTCTGTGCCCGGTGGCAGGGAAAATGCCGTTGCGCGGCGCGCGCCTGCGATCAGCAGCACAACGGCGCCGATCGGCGGCCGCGCGAGCGCGTGCGCGATCAGAATATTTCGGCGCATGTGGCCGAGACCCATCGTGTCGTGCGAATAGAGGACGATTCGGGGCTTTCGCAGGCCTCCGGACTGGCTGAATTCCGGGAAGGGAAAGTCGGTCATCGGTACCGGCACCGCTCGCTCCGGGACCGGAGATCGTGAAGCGGCGACACCAGCGCCCGCGGCGGAAAAGGGGACTCTTTTCGCATACCTGATATTGGATTGTTTCAGAAGTCTTATTAGCCTTTAGTCTTACCCAAAAGAAATAAGTTCAGCTCTACCTGTAGATTGTCCTTTACCTTTTTGGAGGAGGAGTACCAGTTTCGGTTACCGATTCTAAGCCCTTTACGTGGAATTTACATTTCTTCCAGGGATCGCTCCCGTCCGCAAGAATCGAGCCACCCTGACGCGCCTCTCGAACCGACCCTCTCTCGACGCGCGGGGAGCCGCTTCAGGGGCGGGCGGAGGAGTTACTCGGCCGTCTCGAAGCCTTGCTCTCGTCCGGCAGCCGGTTGAGCTCCAGCCAGTAGACCGGGAGAAGCCGCAGCCGCTGCAAGGTCTTTTCCGGAGAGTCGGACTTGGAGACGAAGGAATTCGCGCCGGACTCGTACGCCCGCTGGACGTCCTTTTCCTCCTGAGAGCTGGTCACGACGATGACCGGAACCTTGCGGGTCCGTTCGTGGGCACGCAGCCGGCGCAGGACCTCGAAACCGTCCAGGCCGGGGAGATTGATGTCCAGGAGCACGAGATCCGGCGGAGGATCGGATGCGGCGCGCTCGAGCGCCGCCTCTCCGTTTGGAAATTCATCGACCGAGACGTCCTGGCCGAAGGCGCCCTCCAGCAGCCGGCGGATGACCCAGCGGTAGCTTCCGTCGTCCTCGATCAGGAAGACCCGGCGCGCCCGCTCCGGTGCGTTCGAGACGTTCGGCCCTTCACCGTCCAAGAGTCAACTCCTCGTCGTGAAGACCTTGAAGTAGCAAGAGCGATACCCGGCCAGGACCGCGAATTGCTCAGTCCGCCGAGCTGTCCTCCGGGCGGGACAGTCTCGACCGGCGGTAAGAGTAAGATCTGTCCGACCGGTTTTCGCCAATGAAGAAAGCCATGTGGGTGGGCGTGGCGATCGCAATCGCTGTGGCGGGCACCTGGGGTTACGGCGCGCTCGTGCGCCGGGAAGACGACACCGGGCGCGCTGTCCGGCTTTTGGCCATCGCGGAAGAACAGAGCCTCGCGCTCTCGTTCTCGCGCAGCGGCCGCCTGGTCAGCCCCGTTCCCGACGAAGGCGAGTCCGTGCGCGCGGGTCAGACGGTCGCGCGCATCGAAGAGCCCGGGCTCGCCGAGGACGCCTCCGATTTCGAGCGCCAGATGGCGCAGAGCCGCGCGAGGGAGAAGAGCCGCCGGGAAGAGGTCGCGAAGCTTCAGGCGGACCTCGCGCAGATCGCGAGCGAAGAAAAGAGGATCGCGCGGCTCGTGCGCGAGGGGATCGCGCCCGCTGCGGACCTGGAGACCGTGCAGCACCGGCGAGACGGCACCAAGGCGGCGATCCGCGCGCGGGAAGCGGAGAAGGGGCAGATCAGCGCTGAAGAGGACGCGCTCCATGCCCGGCTCGGAAAAGTGAAGCACTTCGAAAAGGAAGGCGCGCTCATCGCCCAGTCTTCCGGGGTGGTGCTCACGCGCCACCACCGGATGGGAGAGTGGGTCGCGGCCGGCGAACCGATCGTCACCCTGCAGCTCGAGGCGCCGCGGCTGCGCGTCGAGGTGCCGGAAGAACGTCTTTCCGCGTTTGCGCTGGGAAAGAGCGTGGAGATCTGGCCGCAGGCGCGCCCGGACGCCCGCGCGCACGCGCGGGTCGTATCGATCCGCCCCCGTTCCGAGTTCGCGACGCGCCGCAACTGGGGACTCCAGAGCCGCGACCTGCGCACGTTCTCCGTCCGGCTGGCCCCCGAAGGGCTGCCCGTCGTCTCCGGCCAGACCTTCGTGGTCGAGGCGGGCGCGAATTGAGGTCGCGTCCGCCGGGATGAACCCGATCCAGGCGGAGAAGCTCACCCGGAAGTTCGGCGATACCGTCGCGAACGATGCCGTCACGTTCGAAGTGCGGTCGGGGGAGACGTACGGCCTTCTCGGCCCGAACGGCGCGGGGAAGACCACACTCGTGCGGATGCTCACGACCCTGCTGCCGCCGACGTCCGGCAAGGCGCGGGTCGCCGGGCACGACATCGTCCGGGAGAAGGGAGACGTTCGCGCTTCCATCGGGACCGTCTCTCAGGCGGAGACGACGGACGAGAACCTGACCGTCCGCGAGAACCTGTCGGTGCAGGGGAAGATGTACGGCCTCTGGGGACGGAACCTCTCCGAGAGGATCGAGCGCCGTCTGACCCAGGTCGGCCTGTGGGACAAGAAGAGCCAGATCACCAAGACTCTTTCGGGCGGGATGCGCCGCCGCCTCGAAATTGCGCGCGGAGTCCTTCACTCGCCGCACATCCTCTTTCTCGACGAGCCGACCACCGGGCTCGATCCCCAGAGTCGCCGCGCGGTCTGGGAGATGCTGGGAGAGTTGAAGACTCGCGACGTCAGCCTGGCGATCGTCCTGACGACGCACGCCATGGACGAAGCGAACTACCTGTGCGATCGCGTCGCCATCATGGACCGGGGTCGCATCCTCTGCGAGGACGCTCCGGAAGCGTTGAAGCAGAGCCTTCCGACAGGTGAGCACGTCGAGCTCGAGACGGATCGCGCGATCGAGCCGCGCGATAAAGAATCGATCGTCGCGCTCGGAGCGGTCAACTGGCGCTCCCCGGCTCCCACCTCCGTCCAGTTCGAGGCGCGCCCCGGAGAAGGGATCGGCCGGATCGCGGCACAGCTCGTCGAGGAACGGGGATACGAGATCCGCCATCTCTCGATCTCGCCGGTCACGCTCGAAGACGTGTTCTTCGCTTACACCGGCCGTGCGCTCCGGGAAGAGACGGTCGCGTGAGCGGCGCAGTGGAAACGACAGGCCGCGCGCGCGGGATCGCCGACCGCGCGACGAAAGGGGTCTCGCGCGGCCCGCGTCTCGCCTTTCTCGGCATCCTGGCCATCTGCCAGCGCGCTTATCTGACTCTCTGGCGCCAGCCGGTCCTGATCATCTCGACGATGCTCTTTCCCGTCATCTATCTCGCCGTGCTCGGCAATGCGCTCAACCGCCAGCTCGTGAACGTGCCGATCGCGGTCGTGGACGAGGCGGGCAACTCGCTCGCGACCGAGTGCCGGCGGGGGGTGCTCGCGCTCGAAAGCGGCCGCAACCTCGTCGTCGCCACCTTTCCGGCCGATCGCGAGCAGGCGCTCGCAGACCTGAGAAACGGGAGATACCGGGCGGTCTGGGTGCTGCCCTACGGTCTCTCGGCAGCCGGTCCCGCGCCGGCGTTCATCGGAGACAACACCGACCGATTCTCCTACGCGACGGTCGAGTCGGCGCTCTCGGAAATCTGGAGAGAGGCGACGGGCGCCCGGCGCCTCGCCACCGAAGAGACTCGCCTCGAGGCGTATCCCTACCTCGATTACCTCACTTACCTCGGACCGGCCGTCGTTTGTCTCGCGATCTTTATGGGCTCGATGGTCGCCGGCGGACTCCAGGTGATCGAGGACCGCATGTACGGATACCACGAAGGGTATCTCGTGACTCCCGTCTCGACGGGCGCGATCGTGACGGGACACATGCTCGCGGGCACTCTCGTCGCGGGCCTGGCGGGCTCCTTCGTGCTGCTCGCGATCATGCTGTTTACGCCGCTGCCGATGACGACGCCGGAGGCGCTCGGGGGCGGGCTGGTGACGGTGTTTCTGACCGCGCTCGCGATCACCGGACTCTGGTTCCTTCTCTTTTCGCGCGCGCGCAAGACGAGCGCGCTGCGCGGCATGTTCGGGATCATCAACGTGCTGGTGTTCTTTCCATCGGGCGCGCTGTACCCGGTCGAGTCCTATCCGAAATGGTTGAAGGTGATTTCCGACGTCGACCCGCTGACGTACGGCGTCTCGGCGCTGCGCGACCTGCTGCTTCGCGGCGCCCCGCTCCGGAGCTGCTATTCGGAGTGGCTCTTTCTGCTGACCTTCTCGATCGCCTGCGGCGTGCTCACCCAGGTGCTCTTCCGAAGAGAGGTCTAGCTCCACACTGTCATTCCGAGGCCCGTGAGGGCCGAGGAATCCCGGATCCCTCGCTTCGCTCGGGATGACAGGGAAGAGTCATCCCCGCGCGGCCCGGATGATCTCCGTCAACACACTCGATACCCCGTTCAACACGAACTGGATCCCGATCACGGCGGTGATCAGGCCCATGATCTTCGAAACGATTCGCTGACCGGTCTCGCCGATGCGAGACACGATCGCGGGCGCGGCAAGGAGGATCGCGAGCGTCAGCACGATGTTGACGGCGATCGCGGCCCCGAGAGCCATCCGGCGCCCCGCGTCCTGGGCCTGGCCCACGAGCACCATCACCGCGGAGATCGCGCCCGGACCCGCGATCACCGGGATGCCGAGCGGAACGATGGACGGATCGGCGTTCTCCGATTCGTCCGCCGGAATGTGCTTCTCTCCCTGGACCTCCCGCAGGGACATGATGGTGAAGAGCATCCCGCCCGCGATCTGAAAAGCGGGCACGGTAATCCCGAAGAAGGAAAAGATCGCGCCGCCCGCGGCGGCAAACACGGCCAGGACCGCGGCGGCCGCGAGGCAGGCCCGGACCGCAACGCGCGGACGCTCCCGGGGCGAGCGGCTGGTCACCGCGACGAAAATAGGCGCCGCGGAGATCGGGTTGATCACGGAGAAGAGTGATGAGAACGCGAGGACGGCGAACTGCACCTCGCGCGACGACAACATCAGCCGCTCCGCAACTGGTTCTCGAAGTCCTCGGGATGCGCGGCTCGGGCCCGCGCTTCCTCCGTCTCGACGAGCCCTTCCCGCGCGATCTTCGCGAGCGACTCTTCGAGCGTGATCGAACCCTGCTTCTTGGTCAGCACGATCTCCTGATGGAGGTGCTGGAGCGCGTTCTTGCGGATGTGCTGCCTGGCTCCGTAGCTCACAAAAAGGAGCTCCGCCGCGGCCACCCTTCCGCCGCCCTTCCTGGGAAGAAGGGTTTGCGTGAGCACGGCGGCGAGTGCCATCGCGAGCTCCTGGCGGATCGTATTCTGCCGCTCGGACGGGAAGGAGTCCGCGACCCGGGAGACGGCGGACGCGACGTCCGTCGTGTGGACCGTGGAGAAAACGAGGTGCCCGGTCTCGGCCGCGGAAAGCGCGATCCGCATCGTCTCCGGGTCGCGCATCTCACCGACGACGAGGACGTCCGGGGCCTGCCGCACCGCAGCGCGCAGCGCGGAGGGGAAGTCGGACGCGTCGACGCCGATCTCGACCTGCTCGACCAGGCTCGATCGGTGCGGGTGCTCGTACTCCACGGGGTCTTCGATCGTCACGATGTGGCGGGAGTCGCGCCGGTTGATCTCCTCGACGAGCGCCGCGAGCGTCGTCGTCTTGCCCGAGCCGGTCGGTCCGCCGACGAGCACGAGCCCGCGCGGCAGCCGGGTGAGCGCTTCGGCCCCCGGCGGCAGGCCGAGCGAGGCGAGCCTCGGCGGCTCACTCGGCAACGAGCGGATCGCGGCGGCGGCGCGCCCGCGTTCGCGGTGGAGGTTGATCCGGAAACGACCGACACCGCGGAGCTTGTAGGAGACGTCGGCGACGAAGTCCTTCGCGTACAGCGCGCGGGCGCGCGAAGAGAGGACCGGCAGCACCACCTCGTCGACCTCGTCGCCCGCGAGTGGCGCGTGGGGAAGCGGGGTGATCCTTCCGTCCACGCGCAGGGAAGGCGGAGCGCCGGCGATCAAGAGCAGGTCGCTTCCCGCCCGCTCGACGAGAGTCCGGAGCCAGCCGTCGAGCCGGACCGAGCTGCCGGCGTCCGATTCCGATCCCGGCGGGCGCTCCGAGTTGAGCTCCCGGATGAGCCGGTTCAGATCCTCGACTTCGTCCATGGGGGTGATTATTACGAAACCTGCGGCCGGATCGTCAGACGGAATCCGTCGAACCGCGAAAAGCGTAATGTCGAGCGGATGAAAATCGATCGTTCGATCGCATTTCCGGTGGCCTGCCTGGTCACGCTCGCGGCCGTCGGTCTTCTCTTCGCCGGCGAGAAGAAGAAAGACTCTCCGCTCCGGATCGCGGGGCCGGGTCCGGGCGGCGCGGTCAACCTTTCGCTCGCGCCGAATCTCTCTTTCACCGACGATTCCTCGAGCGCCTTCCCGATCCGGGGCGAGAACCTTTCGGATGGAAAAATCGCCTCCGACCGACCGACCGCGATCTTCTTCGGGACGTCCCACTGCTGGAACACGAACCGCGAGGCGGAACGATACGTCGCCCTCCACGGGAAGCATCGCGAGGACGCGCGATTCCTCGTCGTGGATCTCGAGAATCCGTCCGCGGATCAGCGCAACTTGATCGCCCGCTTCTACCGCGGCGCCATCCCGACGCTCACCTTCCTCGACCGCAGGGGCGAAGTCGTCTACAACCGCGCGGGAGAGACGGCGCGGGAGCGGGGCGACGCCTCGGCGTTGGAAGAGATCCTGAAGCGGGCGCGGGCGACTCGCCCCTAGCCGACCAGCCCGTCCTCGAGGCTCCAGTCCGTGTGCGGGACCTTGTTCTCGAAGATCCAGGCTTTGAATAACCGTCCGTACGTCGTGGGCTGCCAGTCGATCGAGTCGAAGAACGGCCGCAGGGCGAAGTGGAGCTTGCGCAGTTTGTAGAACGGCACGCCCGTGAAGTAGTGGTGCTCGAGGTGGTACGCGGAGTAGAGATACCAGAAGTCCCACCAGCGCGAGGGACGGATCACGCTGCCCCATTTCGCGGGATCTTCGGGAACGATCGCATAGTGCTGGCCCAGGCGGTTCAACGCGAACGCGATCGGGAACACCAGGAAATACGGGACGAGGTACACGCGCGCCAGGACCCCCCAGCCGCCCAGCAAGACGATCGCCGCCATGACGGCGAGGTGGAACGCGATCGTGCCGCGCCGCTCCCAGGCGATGCGCCGCTGCAGGGCGGGCGGATAGGTCACGGTCTCCCGGCGCGCCGCGCGGAAGTAGATCGGGAAGAGCGCCGGCGTGAAGTAGAGGAGCTTGTACCAGGCTTTGTTGATTTTGGGCGAGAGGTAGTGCCGCTTCGGGTCGGCTTCGGAATCGCCGAGCTCGGCGTGGTGGGTCAGGTGCCAGCGGGTGAACTGCAGGGACGAGATCCCCGAGGGAACGGCATACAGGATCGCGAGAGCGCGCTCGGCGGCGGGCCGGGGGCCGTTGAAGACCGCGCGGTGCACGACCTCGTGCAGGAGAACGGTGAAGTTGAAGACCGTCCAGCCCGCGACGAGCGCCGAGGGGATCCAGATCCAGGGTTCTCGAAAAATCCACGACACGGCCGAGGCCGCCCCGAGGATCAGGAACTGCCGGGCCGCGATGGCGAGGTGCCGCGCGGGGCTCTTGCGGTGGAGGTCCCTCAAGACGTCGTGCGGGATTTCCTTCGAGAGGCGGTGCCGCAAATCCCTGGATGCCTTCGCCCAGTAGTGCTCGCCGCCGGCCGGAGGGTACTCCTCCGGTCGCGTCGAGGCGGGGGCGGGGGCCGGGGCGCTCATGGGTCGATCAGTTAGAAAACCTCGAAAAGGCGGCTTCTATTCTGTCGCAAAGGTCAAAGCCCCAGGAAAGCCCGGGCGATCGCGAAGTAAATGAAGAGCCCGGTGGCGTCCACGAGCGTCGCGATCAGCGGAGCGGACATCACGGTCGGATCGATCTTGAAGAGCGTCGCCAGCATCGGAATCGTGGCGCCGACCGCGTTTGCCCACGTGCAGATGGCGAGGATGCTGACGCCCACGGTCAGGGCCAGCGCGGTGTGCGAGCCCCAGAGGAGCGCCCGCCCGAACCCGACGACGCCGAGCAGGAGGCCGAGCACCAGACCACTTCCCGATTCGCGCGCGAAGACCCGCCAGAAATCGCGCAGGCGGATCTCGCCGACGGCGAGGCCCCGCACGATCGTGGTCACGGTCTGCGAGCCGGAGTTCCCTCCCGTCCCGATGAGGAGCGGAATGAAGAACGAGAGGGCGACGACCTTCGCGAGCTCGTCCTGGAAGTGGCGGAGAACGGTCCCCGTCAGCGTCTCCGCCACGAAGAGCAGCAACAGCCAGTTGAAGCGCAGACGGACGTTGCGGATCGGGCTCGTCGCGAAATAGCCCAGGATCGGTTCCTCTTTCGCGGCGACGCCGCCCATGTGGAGGAGGTCTTCCGTCTGCTCCTCGTTCAGAACGTCGATGACATCGTCCACCGTGACGATCCCGAGCGGCCGGTTCTGTTCGTCCACAACCGGGATCGCGAAAACGTCGTACTTCGACACGAGGTTGGCGACCTCTTCCTGGGGCGTGTCCGCGCGGACCGTCGCGATGCGGCGGTTCATCAGCTCCGAGACTTTCTTATCGGGCGGAGCGGGAAGGAGCTTCCGGAGCGACACCGCGCCGACGAGATGCCCCTCGGCGTCGACCGCGTAGATCGTCTGGATCGTCTCGACCTCCGGGTCGATCTTCTTCAGGTGCTCGAGCGTTTCCGCGACGGTCCATTCCGGCCGCATCGTCGCAAACTTCTCGGACATGAGGCGCCCCGCGGTGCGCGGTTCGTAGCGCAGGAGGCGCTTCGCCTCGGCCGCGTCGCGGGGCGACATCTTCGCGAGCAGCGCCTCGCGCTGCCGCTGCGAAACGTGCTCGAGAAGGAAGGTGACCTCGTCGCCCGGGACGCGGTCGAGCTGCGGGCCGAGCTTCTCGGGAGAAGCCTGGTGGAGGATCTGCCGCAGCGTCTCGCCTTTCAACTCCGAGAGGACCGCGGCGCCCTTCTCCGGCGGAAGGGCCTCGAACAACACCAGCCGGTCCTCGCGCGGCAGGTCATCCAGGAGCTCCGCGATGTCGGCGGGGTGCAGCTCCGACACCGCCGCGGCGAGATCGGGGGAGTTCTCGCGGATGAGCTCCTCGATGTCGGGAGCGATCGTCTTCGCCAGGGACATCGCGCTTATTGTGACATCGGGCCCCACGTCCAAAAAAAAGCCCCGAGCTCAGTCGGGGCTTTTTCTTCGGGTCGGGAACGCTACTTCTTTGCGGCGGGCTCCATCGAGGCGACCTCGATCGACATCTTTTCCTTGTCCGCCTTGCCCTTGATCGTCACTTCCTGCCCGGCCATCTTCGCGGCCTCTTCCTGGTTGGAGAGGACCCACACCTGCTTGTCCGCCGTCGTGTAGAGCGCGTACTTCGCGCCCTTTTCCTTGACGCACTTCGCGGCGCACTTGGCGTGGTTGGCGTTGGCGCCCTTGGCCCCGCAGCCCGTATCGGTGACCCAGCCGGTCCAGGAGCCTTCCGTCATGTCGCCGGCGAAGGCGAACGATGCGAGACTGACGACCAGAGCGGCGAGCAAAACCCGAGAAACGACTTTCTTCATGCTGTCTCCTTCTTTCGGACATCCCGGAAGATCCGGGACTCCCCATCCTATTACGGATAAAGATGACGTTTGGATGAATGCAGCCGCGTTCGACCTCCTGCGCTCGTTGTACGGCGCCGCGCTCAGAGCGGTCGAGGCGGGTCCGGCGGTCGCCGCCGCGCTCGCCGATCCGGTCGTGTCAAAACGACTCGTGAGCGCGCGGCGGGTCGGCATCTTCGCCGTCGGCAAGGCGGCCGCCGGGATGTTTGCGGCCGCGTGGAGACCAGGCAGAGAAGCACTCGTCGTCCTTCCGCGCGGTGATCCGCGGCCGCGGCGGCCGGGCGTCACCGTCCTCTTTTCCGCGCACCCGGAGCCCGACTTCTCGAGCGTGCGCGCCGCGCGCTCCGCTCTCCGTTTCTTTTCCGGGTTCGGCCGGGAAGACCTGATCCTGTGCCTCGTCTCCGGCGGCACGTCTTCGCTCCTCTGCCTGCCGCGCCCCGGAATCACGCTCGGCGAGAAGAAGCGGGCCGTTGCCCGCCTCGTCCGCGCGGGGGCTCCGATCACCCGGGTCAATCGCGTGAGGACTTCACTTTCCGCCGTCAAGGGAGGAAAGCTCGGACGCTCGACCGCTGCGCGGCTCGTCACGCTCGTCCTCTCGGACGTCCCGGGTGACCGCCCTGCTCTGGTCGGCTCGGGACCGACCATCCGCGGCCGGCGCGGCGACGTGACGCGCGTGGTCGCCTCCAATCGAATCGGGCTCGAAGGCGCCGCCCGGCAGGCGCGCCGGCTCAGGCTCCGGCCCCGCGTTCTGCCGCGCCGACTCGACGGCGAAGCGCGCAACGCCGGCCGGAAGCTCGCGCTCGAGACGACACGCCTTCGTCGGGGTGAGGCGGTCCTCGCCGGGGGCGAGACAACCGTCTCGCTCGGGCGGAAGTCGGGGACGGGCGGGCGAAATCTCGAGCTGGCACTTTCCGCCGCGCAAGTGCTCGACGGAATCCGGGGCGTCGGGGTCCTCGCGGCCGGATCGGACGGAAAGGACGGATCGTCCCGCGCGGCGGGTGCGCTCGTCGACGGCGACACGATGGCAAGGGCGCGCAAGCGCGGTATCGACGCGGGAGATGCGCTCTCGCGCCACGACACGGAAACGTTCTTCGCGCGCGTCGGCGGACTTCTCGTCACCGGCTCGACCGGAACAAACGTCAGCGACTGGGCGTTCGGAGTGCGCGTATTTGAGAATGTTGCGGGGACAGGTCCGAAGGACCTGCACCCGCCGCAGTTCAGAACGGTGAGACATGAGACGTGAGACGAAAATTCGGGGAGCGACGGTCGCGGCGCTGACGCTGGTCGTTGCAGTTGTGGGGGCGCAACAGGGCCCCGCGCGTCCGCTGCGTTACAGGATCGAGGTCGCGGGCTCGTCGGTTCGATGGGAGCTGCCCGCGAGCTTCCGGCCGATCCTGGGGACCGTGCCCCTGTTTCACGGCTTCGTCGAGGCGAATCCGCTTTCCTCGGGAGCCTGGGACGTCCGAAGCCGGATCGTCGTGCCGGCCGCCAGCATGCGCACCGGAAGCCGGCTCCGCGACCGGACGCTTCGCGAAAAGGTTCTGGAGACGGATCGTTTTCCCGAGATCGTCTTCGAGCTGCGCCGTTTCACGGGCGACCTGTCGCGATTTCGTCCGGGAGAGACGTTCTCGGTCCAGGTCGCCGGCGACCTGACGGTGCACGGGAAGACCGCACCGGTCCAGCTGCCCGTGGACGTATTCGTGTTTCCGGGAGCGGTGGTTCTACGCGGCTCGTTCCCGGTTCACTGGAAGAGCTACGGCCTGCAGGACCCGTCGTTTCCGGTGGTGGCGCGGGTGAGAGAGCCGATGCAGGTCGACTTCCGACTGCGCGCCGTCCCGTCCGACTGAAACGTCCCGTGTCCCGGGCGGCCGATATAATTACTGGTTCCGCATGAGAAGCACTTCGCGCAGCAGAGAGCTCGCCGCTCTCGAGCGTTTCACGGAGGAGCCGAACCGCTTCGGCGCCTACCGGATCGCGCTCGGGTTTCCGAACTCGTACGAGATCGGGATGTCGAACCTCGGATTCCAGTGGGTGTACCGGCTCTTCAACCGGGTGCCCGACGTCGCCTGCGAGCGGTTCTTCTCCGACGACGGGGAGCCGGCGGTCACCTTCGAGAGCGGGACCCCGCTCTCCGAGTACGGCCTGCTCGCGTGGTCGCTTTCCTGGGAGATGGACGTCGTCAACATCCTGCGCACCCTGCGCGCGGCCGGCATCCCGCTCTCCCGCGAGGCCCGCGACGATCGGCACCCGGTGCTCCTCGTCGGCGGCGACATCGCCCGGATGAACCCGGCCGTGCTGGTCCCGTTCGTGGACGCGTTCGCGCTCGGCGACGGCGAGCGGCTCGTTCCGGGTATCGCCGACCTCGCGAAGCGCGGCCTCGACCGCGATTCTTTTCTGCGGGAGCTCGCCGCCCTTCCCGGCTTCTTCGTGCCGGCGCTGCAGGGCTCCCGCGCCGAAGGGACGGAGAGCTCGAAAGTCGTGATCCAGCAGCCGATGTCGCGCAAGGACATCCGCCCGGATTTCGAGGTGCCGCACTCGACGATCCTGACGCCGCGCACCGAGCTCGCCGACAAGCTCCTGATCGAGATTTCGCGGGGCTGCACCGAGATGTGCCGGTTCTGCTGGGCCGCGTACGCCATGGCGCCCGTCAAGCAGTATCCGGCAGCGTCGATCGTCAACGTCGCCAGAGCGGCGCGGCCGCTGACCGACCGGACCGGTTTGATCGCGACCGCGGTCTGCGATCACCCGCAGATCATCGAGATCCTTCAAGGACTCGCCGAGCTCGAGTACCACATCGCGCTTTCGTCGATCAAGATCGACGCGATCGAGGCTCCGATTCTCGAAGTCCTCGCGCGGCAGGGGGAACGCGCGCTCGCGATCGCGCCGGAGGCGGGCAACGAGAGACTCCGCCGCCACGTCAACAAGAAGGTCTCCGACGCGATGCTGCGCGAGAAGGCGCGGCTCGTCTTTGCGCACGGGTTCACGCGTCTGAAGCTGTATCTCCAGGTCGGACTCCCCTCCGAGACCGACGAGGACGTCCACGACATCGTGCGGACGGTCGAGGATCTGCACGAAATCGCGGTCGCGGAAGGTCGGCGTTTCGGCCGCGTCGCGGAGCTCGTTCCCTCGGTGAACGCCTTCATCCCGAAGCCGCACACGCCGTACGAGGACGAATCGCTGGCCGACGACGTCACACTCAAGGAGAAGCTCTCCTATCTCCAGCGCGAGCTCGCGCGCGTCAACAACGTAGTCTTCCGCGGCATGCCCGTCGGCGAAGCGGTGTGGGAGGCCTATCTGGCGAAAGCGGACGAGTCGTCGGCGGACATCCTGGAGGAGGCGGCGGCGGGCACGCCGGTGCGCCGGTTGCTCAAGACGCATCGGGGGCGCATCGATGCGGTCGTGCGTCCGCCGCGTGCTGCGGTCGTCGGGACGGCTCCCGCTCCCTGGTCTTTCATCTCCAAGAGATGAAGGACCGAAATCCAGAGTCGAGAGCCCGGATCAGCCTCCGCGTCCTTCTCCTGGCGCTGCCCTTGACCGCGGCGGCGGTCGACTTCGCCCCGCTCCATCCCCCGGCGTCCATGTTTCGCGCGCACCGGGATCGTTTCTCAGCAAAGCTGCCGCCGAACTCGATCGCGATCCTGCGCGCCGCCCCAGACCGCATGATGTCGAACGACGTCGAGTATCTCTATCGGCAGGATTCCGACTTCTGGTACGTCAGCGGTATCGAGGAGCGCGAGGCGATCCTCGTTTTCCGGCCCAACGCTTCGGACGGCAAGCGCTACGTCGTCTTCGTCCGGCCGCGCGATCTTCGCGCTGAGGCGTACGAAGGACCGCGCGTCGGTCCAGGGGAGGCGGCATCCGCCTACGGCGCGGACGCGGCGTTTTCGACGGAGGAGTTCGCCGAACGCCTGGTCCGCTCCGATCCGGGCTCCCGCGCGTTCACCGGCTACCTGGCCGGCATCGACAAGGTTTATCTCTCCGACGGCGGAGACGGGAAGTGGGCAGAGGAGGTGCGCGAAGCGATCGCATCGGTCCGGACGGGGGAGGCCGCGCCGCCGCCGGCGGTGGTGGACGCGCGCGAGCTCCTTCACGAGCTGCGGGTCGTCAAGGATGCCGACGAGATCGCGCTGATCCGGCGCGCGACCGAGATCACGGGGCGCGGCCACGTTCTCGCGATGAAAGCGGCGGCGCCGGGCCGGTACGAGTTCGAGATCCAGCAGGCGCTGGATGGGTACTGCGCGCAGAACGGCGTGCGCCGCATGGCCTACCCGTCGATCGTGGCATCCGGTCCGAACTCCGTGTTCCTCCACTGGGACGCAAACGACCGCAAGATTCAGGACGGCGACGTCGTCCTGAACGACTCGGGCGCCGAGTACGGCGACTACGCCACCGACATCACGCGGACGTACCCGGCGAGCGGCCGCTTCAACCGGGAACAGCGGGCGATATACGAGATCGTGCTCGCCGCTCAGAAGGCCGCGATGGCGGAGATCAAACCCGGGAATCCGCATGCGCGCATCGGGTCTGCCGCGGCGCGCGTTCAGACGCAGGGGCTGGTGAAGCTCGGCCTCCTCTCCGGCGACGTCGACAGGATCGTGCGGGAGGACGGGCAGCGCGTCTTCACCAAACACGGGATCTCGCACTGGGTCGGGCTCGACGTGCACGACCCCGGCCGGTACTCTGTCGGGACCGCCTCCCGTCCGCTCGAGCCCGGCATGGTGTTCACGGTCGAGCCCGGGATCTATATCGCCGCAAACGCGCCCGGCATCGATCGGAGATGGTGGAACATCGGGATTCGCATCGAGGACGTCGTGCTCGTCACCAAAGACGGTTTCGAATGCTTGTCGTGCTTCATTCCACGCGAACCCGGTGACGTGGAGAAGACGGTACAGTCGGGGGGTCCTAAATCCTAGGACTCCCGTTTCGGGGCGCCAGAATCGAGATGCTTTCTTCTCCGACGCGGCACGTCACCGGCGTTTCCAGAACGCAGTCCCCGTCCAGCTGGACCTCGATCGCGTAACTCTCGAGCGATCGAATCGTCGCGGTCCGGCCGCGAATGCATCGCGCAAGTCCGCTCTCGATGTGGCCGGAGCGGCCGACCTGGATCTGGCGGAAGAGCGAGAAGAATCTCCACCGGTTCCGTTCGGAGAAGAGGACGACCTCCATCTCGTCGGAGTCGAGACGCGCGTGGGGTGCGATCACCCAATCCCCCCCGTAAAGGCGCGCGTGGGAGACGACCGCGAACGTGGCTTCGTAGGTCTTGTCGTCGACCGTCACCTCCAGGTGCGGAAACTCGTATCGGAGGAACTCCGGCGCGACCGTGAAAAAGATGCCGGTCCGGCCGAACCAGCGCTTTAAGAAGAGGCTCATGTGACCCATGATCCGCGCGTCTAGGCCGACGCCGGCCCAGAGGAGGAACGGCCGCTCGTTCGCGTAGAGCACACGAACGGGACGGGGCTCCCCTTCGAGGAGAAGCCTCGCGGCCGGCTCGAGCGCGAGCGGAATCGAGAGCTCGCGGGCCAGGACGTTCGACGTTCCGCCGGGAAGGACGCCGAGGGGAACGTCCGAGCCGATGAGACCGCCCGCGACTTCCGAGATGGTCCCGTCGCCGCCGCAGACTGCGACGACGTCGAGCCCGGAGGGCAGGAGCTGCCGCACGATCTCGGTGGCGTGACCCGGCGCGGTCGTCGGCGCGTTCTCGAGCTCGAGGCCTTCGGTGCGCATTCTCTCGATCAAGGTCAGCATCTGCGCCGCCAGATCGCGTTGCCCCGCGGTCGGGTTGTAGATCAGGACCCCGCGCTTCAACTTCTTCCTTGTCATCCCGAGTGAAGCGACGGATCCCTCGGCGTTCGGCCTCAGGATGACAGGCTCACTCAAAAAAGCGATCCCTCTCTCCGGGGCGGCAGGATCCCCAGATGCCGATACGCCTGTGGGGAGGCGATCCGGCCACGCGGCGTGCGCTGGAGGAATCCGGCCTGGAGAAGGTAAGGCTCATACAGGTCCTCGAGCGTTCCCCTGTCCTCGCCGAGCGAGGCGGCGATCGAGTTGATGCCGACCGGCCCGCCGCCGAACTTCTCGATGATGGTCGAGAGGATCCGCCGGTCGAGCTCGTCGAAGCCGTACTCGTCTACCTCGAGCCGCGCCAGCGCTTCGCGCGCCGTCGGGAGGTCGATCCGGTCCTTGCCTGCGACCTCGGCGAAGTCGCGCAGTCGTCTCAGGAGTCGATTGGCGATGCGCGGCGTCCCGCGGCTCCTCCCGCCGATCTCCCGCGCTGCCTCCGGCGTGATCGAGATGCCGAGGATCTTCGCCGACCGCTCGACGATTTTCGCGAGGGATTCGACGTCGTAGAAGTCGAGCCGCAGCGCGATTCCGAAGCGGCCGTGCAGCGGCTGGGAAAGGAGTCCCGGGCGCGTCGTGGCGCCCACGAGCGTGAACGGTGGAAGGTCCACCTTCATCGTGCGGGCCATCGGCCCTTCGCCGATCATCACGTCGAGGCGGAAGTCTTCCATCGCCGGGTACAGGATCTCCTCCACGGCCGGACTCAAACGGTGGATCTCGTCCAAGAACAGCACGTCCCGCGGCTGAAGGTTGGTGAGGATGCCCGCGAGGTCGCCCGCGCGGGTGATCATGGGCCCGGACGTGATGCGGAGGCCCGTTCCGAGCTCATGCGCGATGATGTGCGCGAGCGTCGTCTTGCCGAGACCGGGTGGACCGGTCAGGAGAACGTGGTCGAGCGGCTCGCCGCGCCCGCGCGCGGCCGTCAGAAATACGCCCAGGTTCTCGCGCACCTTCGACTGACCGATGTACTCCGAAAGGACTTTCGGGCGCAGCGTCGGCTCGACGGCGACGTCGTCGGCGAGAGCCGTCCCGGATAGGATTTCCTTCTCGTCCACCATCTCGTCAAAGTTCAAAGTAGCACGGTGCGAACCTATCCTCCGGTCAGCTTCTTCAAGGCAAGCTTCAGGTAGTCGCCGAAATCGGAGGGCGCTCCCGAGCGTCCGATCGCATCCACCGCCCGCTCGGCGTCGCCCTTCCGATAGCCGAGATTCACGAGCGCCGACACCACGTCTTCGGAAGCGACGGCGGCGGGACGCGCCGCGCTCGGCTCGCCCGCGAATTTGGATGCCTTCTCGGCGAGCTCGAGCACCATGCGCTCGGCCGTCTTCTTTCCGACCCCCGGAACGGCCATGAGCCGCCGGACGTCCGATCCGCGAAGCGCTTCGACGAGGTCGGTCGGAGGAATCCCGGAGAGGACAGTCAGCGCGACGCGGGGACCGATTCCTGCGACGTCCAAGAGCATCAGGAAGAGAGCACGTTCGCGCTCGGTCAGAAAGCCGTAGAGAGCGAGGGCGTCCTCGCGGACGTGCGTGTGGATCCAGAGCGAAGCCGGACTTTCCGCCTCCGGAAGCTCGTAAAAGGTGGAGAGCGGAATCTGGACGAGGTAGCCGACGCCGCCGACGTCCAGGATCACGTGATCCGTCGCCTTCGACGCGAGACGCCCGACGAGGCGACCGATCACGGGTGGGATTGTATTTCCCACGGTGATCCCGAGCGAAGCGAGGGATCCTTTGAAGGGAAGGATCCTTCGGCGCTGCGCGCCTCAGGATGACAGGAGGAGCTACCCCCGTCTCGTCTTCTGCTGCGCCGGCAGGAACGAGTTCAGCAGCTCCTCGTTGACCTCGATCTTGCGGTCCGCTCGCATCTGGGCCACGACCGCGCGAATGAGCCGCTCTGCTTCTTTCGCGCGCAGCGCGTCCGTGAGCTGCGCCCGCTGCGTGGCGAAGGCCGAGGGATTTCCCTCCGCGCGGGTGAGCACGCGGAAGAGAACGAACCCCGAAGGCACCGGAACCGACGGGCCTGCCTGCCCCGACGGCGTCTTGAAGACTGCGTCGAGAAGTCGCGGAGCGGCCCCCAGGTCCGGCACGGGACCTTGCGGCCCGAACTCCGCCGTCGTCTTCACTTCGGTCTCGTAACGCTTCGCGAGATCGGCGAGCGTCGTTCCGGATCCGAGCTCCCGCGCCACCGGCGCGAGCTTCTCCAACGCGTCTTTCTGGCGTCTTTCGGACTTCCAGTCCTCCACGACGACCGCGCGGACCTCGCTGAAAGGCTGGATTCCCGCGGGCCGCTCGGCGAGCGGACGGACGAAGGCCGGGCCGCGCGACGTCGAAATCGGAGTGGTCGAAACCTCCCCGACCTTGAGAGCCCACGCTTCCTTCGAGAACTCGGGGTTCGCGCCGATTCCCGCGATCGGACCGCTGCGGGAAAACCATTCTGTGGTGTTGTAAGTCACGACGTCGCTCTGGAGCTTGCGGAGCTCCTCGTCCGATTTCGTCTTGAGCGCGCGGATTTTGCCCACGAGCTCCGGCGCCAGCCGATCCGTCTCGGCCGTCGCCTTGCGCTCCGCGAGATCTCCCGAAATGCTCGAACGCACATCCTCGAGAGTCCGGATCCCGGCGGCCGTCTTTGCGGTCAGCTTGATGACGTGGTACCCGTAGGCCGTTTTCACGGGTCCGCGGATCTCACCCGGCTTCATGTCGAAAGCGGCTTTCTCGAATTCGGGAACCATCTGACCGTGACCGAACGGAGGGAGCAGGCCCCCATTTTCCTTGCCGCTCGGGTCGTCGGTGTTTTCGGTGGCGAGTTTCGCGAAGTCCTCGCCCGCTTTCGCGCGCGCAGTGAGCGCCTCGGCTTTCGCTCTGGCCTTCGCGTCTCCCTCCGGTCCTCCCTTCGGATCGACCGAGACCAGGATGTGGGAAGCGTTCACCTGCTCGGGGACCGCGAAGGACGCCTTCTTGGCTTCGTACTCTGCGCGGATCTCGGCGTCGGAGATTGGCACCTTTGCGCGGACCCTCAGCTTGTCGACGAGCAGGTAATTGGCGCGCCGCTGCTCGAGGGAACGATATCGCTCGCGGTTCTTTTCGTAGTACGCCTTCAGATCGGCTTCCGACGGCTCGACAGCGCTCTCGAGCCGGCTCGACGGAATCAGGATGTACTCGATCGTCGCCTTGTCGTTCTTCGCCGAGAATTCCTTTCGGATGTCCGCCTCCGGGATAGCGACGCTCGCCTTGACGAGCGCTCGGTATTTCTCGACCAGCAGGTCCTCGCGCACGCCTTCCTCGAACGTCTCCGGATACATCCCCGCCAGCCGCAGCCGTTCGCTGTAACGCTGCGCTCCGATGAACTGGCCGTTCTCCTGGAGTTCCGGAATCGAGGCAATCGCGCGGGCGAGCTCTTCGTCGGTGACCGTGAGCTTCAGACGGTTCGCCGCTTCGAGGCGCAGTTTCCGCTCGATCATCCCTTCCAGGACCTGCCGCGGCAGGTCGAGCGCCCGCGCGAGCTCCGGCGAAAAGCTGCCTTTGTAAAGCTCGCGGTATCTCTTGACCTGGTTCTGGTAAACGCGGTCGAACTCGACCGCCGAAACCTGATCGCCGCCCACTTTGGCGACGACCTGGCTCGAGGTGCCCCCTCCCGTGTTCGAGCCGGAAAAGAAGACGAATCCGAGGATGAAAACGATGATCACGGCGAACAGCGTCCACTTCAGCTGGTGGAAGCTGGCGCGCATGGTTTTGAGCATTCGAGGCTCCTTTTTGGAACCGGCGACTATAACAGGGCACCCGGCGAATGTGCTATAAGCAGACAGGGTAAGTCCCGCCAATCACGAAAGTTATGCGGAGACGGAAGCTCGTAGGAGCGGACCTCGACTGGTTCATCATCCCGATCCAAAAGATCGCGACCTGGGGCATCCTGATCGTGGTTGTCGCCGCCGGAAGCGTCCTGGGATATCGCGCGTACGTCAAGGCCCGTCCCTCGGCGGAGGATCGCGCGCGCACCGAGATCGAGAGCGCGTCGGAACTCCTCAACAAGGCCACCCGGATCGCGGGGACCGTGCGGCCCGGCTCGAACGTGGCGCGGGCGCGCGGCTTCCTGCAGGACGCGCACAACTCGATGGGTGACTCGAGGTTCGAGGAGGCGTTCCGGCTGGCCGTCGAGTCCGAGTCGTATTC
>Ga0207684_10000562_pt1 | contig 45293 bp, 41 predicted proteins | sample KBSK5501metaG_FD_184342 | JGI IMG/M metagenome (GOLD analysis project Ga0207684, IMG submission 184342) | Corn, switchgrass and miscanthus rhizosphere microbial communities from Kellogg Biological Station, Michigan, USA - KBS K5-50-1 metaG... | ecosystem: Host-associated > Plants > Roots >... | reverse complement strand
CGTCGTAGCGAAGCGGACTGTTGACGTTGACGAGCGCCAGCAGGGCGGGCGTTTTCTCGATATTCGCCCGGCCGCCGAACAGGATGGACGACATTTCGATCGAGTCGCGCGCGCCCTCCTCGGAGATGACGCTTCCCATGAACGGCATGTCGGTCCAGCGCACGTGCGAATAGACCATGTCGAGGTGGCGCGTCTCCAGGGGCAGGTCCTCGGGTTCGACGATGGTGCCGCCGGCGCAGTGGATCTGGGGTGTCGCCTGCGCCATCTTGTCGAAGTTGGTGAAGTCGGCGATGGTCGCGCCGCGACGGCCCCGGTCGAGGTCGGTGATGAAGGGAGGACCATAGACTGGCGCATTGACCATGTGGTTGGCGCCGATGGTGACCGTGTTCGTGGGGTTGCGCGCCTGGACCTCGAACGTCTCCGGCACCTTCTTGATCTGCTCCTCGACGAAGGCCCGCTCGAAGCGAACGCGGCTGTCCTCGATGGTGAGCCCGGCGCGCCGGAAGGCGTCGATCGCCCGAGGATGTAGAAAGTCGACACCGATCTCCTGCAGGATCAGCATCGCGTGGTCGTGGATCTGCGAGACCTGCTCCTCAGAGAGGATGTCGTACGGCTTGAAGGGGTTGGTCCACATGCGTCAGGAGCCGGCGTGGGCCAGCTGCCGGGTGACCCTTCGATGGCGCCCCGCCTCGAAGGCGCGGGCATAGATCTTTTCGTAATTGTGCGCATCGACGTCACGCGGATTGCCAATGGTCTGCGAATCTTCTTCCGCCTTCTTGGCGAGCATGGGGATCTCGTCTTCGGCAAAGCCGAGCTCGTTCAACGAGGCGATGTCGAGGTCCTCGGTCAGCTGATAGACGTACTCGACGGCGACCTCGGCTGCCTTCCACACGGTTTTATTGCTGGTGTCGAGGGCGAGCGCCTGTGCGATCCGCGCAAACCGCTCCGGCTCGCCGGCGTAGTTGTATTCCATCACCGGCGCGAGCAAGCGTCCCGTCAGGGCCCCGTGCGGGGCGTCGTGGACACCTCCGGCGCTCTGGCTCATGGCGTGCGCGGCGCCCGCCGAGTCCGTACCGTAGGCCAGACCGGCGAGCATCGCCGCCATGCTCATGTGGTAGCGCGCTTCGAGGTTGTGGCCCTGCGCGTAGGCGACTCGCAGCCAGCGACCGCAGTACTCCATGGCGTGGATGGCGACGGCATCCGTAAATGGCTGGTGATAGGCCATGGTGTAGCACTCGATGGCGTGCGTCAGCGCGTCCATGCCGGTCCCGGCCGTGACCCCGGCGGGCAGGTTCACGCTCAGCTGCGGATCGATCAGCGCCACCCAGGACGCGATGTTCGGCGTGCCGCCGACGTTGAACTTGATTTTCCGGTCCGGATCGGTGATCACCGCCCAGAGGGTCACCTCGCTCCCCGTGCCGGCGGTCGTCGGGACGGCGACCAGTGGCGGGATACGGGAGTGGATCGGATCCCTGCCCCATTCGTACTGAACGATGCTGCCGCCGTGGACGACCACGACCCCGATGCCCTTCGCCGAGTCGATGGAGCTGCCGCCACCAATCGCGACCAGGCCATCGCAGCGCTCCTTCTTGTAGTAGGCGGCGCCGGCGTCCACCAGGCTGATACCGGGATTGGCCCGAACCTGGTCGTAGGTGACCGGATCCAGTCCCTCGGCGCGCAGCGGCTTGAGCGCCTCGTCCAAAAGCCCGGCTTTCACGATCCCCTGGTCGGTGACGACGAGCGGCCGTTTGACCTGGAGCGCCGCCGTTTCCTGCCCCAGAGCGGTAAGCGCGCCAATGGCGTGCACCATCCGCGTCGGCGACTGATACGCCTTCAGAACTGTGTCAAGTACGGCCAACGAGTCTCATCCTCCTTCCACGGTTTTGCGGCGACTTTTGGTGTACGCCAAAAGTCTCTTCTGCGATACGAACTCTGTCAAGGGTCCTCACGGCACCGCCTGCTTCAACCAGCCTTGAAAGCGGTCCGAGTCCATGACGGCAAGCGCCCGATTCCAACGCGTCCCGTAGTAGTCGGTGAAATCGAAGTCCAGCGTCGAGATCTTCGCCTGGATCGCTCCCCACAACGTCCAGCCAACGTCTGACATGAGGGCGAACAGGTTCATCCGGGCGAGCTGCTGCGAATCCGACCGGCCGAAGTATGCCTCGCATAGCACGGCGCGCAACTCGTCATCGAAACTTGCCTCCTGCGCCGTGTTGCCCAGGTCGAAGCACGGATCGTTATTCCCACTCAATTCGTAATCGACGATCCGCAAGCACTGCCCGTCGTCGATGAAGTTCTCGCAGAGCAGGTCATTGTGACACGAGACGCTGGGAAGCGCCCCAACTCGGACCGCCCGTTCGATTTCCGCCAGCAGCGGCAGCCGCTCCCGATAGTCGGAAGGGATCCGGACCTCGTGCTCCTCGACGATCTGAAGGTAGGTCTCGATCAACCGGAACATGTCGAAGTCCTTCGAGAAACGAGGTGCGGCGTGCAGGCGCTTGAACGACTCGGCCATCCGCCGCGCCATCCGCGGCGATTGCAGCGCCGCTGCCGACATCGTTGGTCCGTCGATGAACTCGAGAACCATGAGGTTCAGCTGCGGGACGTGCTCCAGAACCTTGGGCCCTATGCCGGTGCTGGCCGCGGCCCGGGCGTTAAAGACCTCATTGGCGCGGTCGATCGACAGCAGCTCCGTCGAGGTTCCCGGTAGACGCATCACGTAGCGTTCGCCGCCGGCCTCGACCAGGTAGTTTTCGTTGGTCAACCCGCCCGACAGCGGCGTGATGCGGACGTCCTTGCCTCGCCAGAGCGAGACGCGGCCGACCGCGTCCTCAGCTCGCGACGGGCTTTGCTTCATGGCTCACCACTTGCTCACGCTTCAGTTGTGCGTCGGTGCTGACCTGGGCCGGAACGCGACGACCGAAGATGTCGACCTCGACCCGCGAACCGGGTCCCAACTCGACCGGCAGGTAGCTGTAGGCGAGGTTGCGCCCCACGGTGAATCCATAGGCGCAGCTGCGAAGCCGGCCGACGATCGCGCCATCGGCATAGACGGCCTCGCCGCCATAGATGGTGAGGTACTCGCGCTCGCCGACCAGCAGGGTTCGCAAGCGCCGCGTGATCCCCGCCGCCTTGGCCGCCATCAGCGCCTCGCGCCCATTGAAATCTCCCTTATCGAAACGGACGCAGAAGCCGAGGCCGGCCTCCAGTGGATTGTCCAGCAACGTGAGGTCGGTGCCGTAGTAGCGGTAACCCTTCTCCATCCGCAGCGAGTCGAGCGCTCGGTATCCACCCGGGCGAATGTCATGCGGTCTTCCGGCGTCCATCAGGTGATCCCACACCTGTCCCGCGACAGCGGGCTCGACGTAGAATTCCCACCCCAGCTCGCCGACATAGGTCACGCGCTGGGCGAAGACCTCGAATCCCGCGAGACGGATGGCGCGAGCCTGCATGAACGGGAAGCCGTCTTCCGAGACGTCGGCGTCGGTCACGCCCTCGAGCAGCCGGCGAGACTGCGGTCCCCACATCCCGAGGACGGACAGCGCCTCCGTCGTCTCACGGATCTCAACCGGCCCATCCTGCTTGCGCCGCTGCAGCTGTAGCCACCCCAGGTCGCTGTTCACGTATCCAGCACCGGTGACCAATCTGAACCGGTTCGGGCCGAGCCGTGTGATGGTGACATCGCCGGCCATCCCGCCGCGGCGGTCGAGGAGCTGGGTGTAAACGACAGCGCCGACCGGACGGTCGATCGAGTTGCCCGCGACCCGCTCGAGCAGCGGGAGCGCACCCGGTCCCCCCAGCTCGATCTTTCCGAACGACGTCATGTCGATGATTCCCACCCGTTCGCGGAAGGCGCGATGTTCCTCGGCCTGCAGCTCGAACCATGGCGGTCGGGTCCAGCCGAACCGCCGCTGGTCGGCGCCCGCTCGGCGCCAGGGCAGTCCCGGCTCGAAGTGCTCGGGTCGTTCCCAGCCATGTTTTTGTCCGAAGACCGCGCCGAGGTCCTGCATCCGATGGTGCAGGGCGCTGGTCCGGCGCGGCCGGCCCCATTCGTCGGCGTCGTACGGATAGCGGAGAAAGTAGTAATGGCGGTACGCCTCTCTGGCCAGCTCGGCCACGTAGCGGTGGTCGCGGTGGACCGGGCCGAATCGCCAGGGGCGATACGCATAAAGGTCGAGCTCGGTCTCTCCGCTCGTGATCAGCTCCGTCAGCGATTTCCCGATCCCGCCGGCGCCGCCGAACCCGTTCAGGGAGAGCCCGGCTGCCATGAAGAGACCGTGGACCCCCGGTAGCGGGCCCAGCAGGGGATTCGCATCGGGGGTCATCGCATCCGGGTGGCAAACGAGTTTCACGATGCCCGCCTCGCTGATGAAGGGAAACCGCCGAGCCGCCCCTGCGAGCAGGGGCTCGAACCGACGCTGGTCCGGAGTGACGGAGGTCCCGGCGTGCTCCCAGGGGACGCCGTCGATCCAGCGCGCGTTGGGGTTCAGTTCGTAACCGCCCAGCACCACGCCGCCCGCCTCGGCCTTCCCATAGATGAGGTTGTCGGGGTCGCGAAAGCACGGCATGGTCTGCGGCAGCTGCGCGCCCTCGACCGCGTGCAGCGCGGCGTGCTGGTGATCGACGGGCGTGGATACGACAAAGGCGCCCGCCATGGCGGCCACCTGCGGGGCCCAGATGCCACAGGCGATCACCACCACCTCAGCCTCGATCCGTCCGGTCTGGGTCTGCACCGCCTGGACCGCGCCACGGGCGGACAGCTCGATGCCGGTCACCCGCGTATCGGTCAGCACCCTCACGCCGAGCTCGCGGGCGGCCTTTGCCAGCGCAAAGGTGGCGGTGTGCGGATCGAGGGCGCCGTCGCCCGGCAGCCAGACCGCGCCGAACAACGAATCCTGGCTGATCGCGGGCATCAGCTGCGCCGCCTCCTCGGCCGAAATCAGCTCGACGTCCAGCCCGATCGCGCGAGCGCGGCTCACACCCCGCTGCTGCTCCAGCAGTTGCTCGCGGCTGGAGGCGAAGCGCAGGCTGCCGACCGTGTCAAAAATCCCGAGCTGGCGATAGAGCTCGATGCTGTAACGGCGAAATCGCATCATGGTGGGGGAGGGATTGAACTGGGTGACCAGTCCCGCCGCGTGGCAGGTCGATCCGCTGGTCAGGTCGGCTTTCTCGAGGAGCACCGTGTCTCGCCAGCCAGCCTGCGCCAGGTGGTAGGCGACGCTCGTGCCGGTGATCCCGCCACCGATGACGACGGCGCGCGCACGGCTCGGTACGTCAGCCATGCGCGCGCCGCTCCGGTCAGACGGTCGAACGATTACTCAACCGGGATCTCCCGATGGATCCGCGCCAGGTCGATGCCCTGCCGTTTGCGCACCACGCGGGCGACCACGTAGATGGCGATAGCCACCAGGTAGGTGACCGCGAAGTAGATCGGCGACGAGGCGTTGAGTGAGAAGGACGTCCCGTAGACGGCGTTGAACGACCACTCCGCGAGCATGAACAGGATGAAGATCGCGCTCACCACGCCCGTGATCGTGATCACCGGGATGCCGGCGACCTTGAAGCGGGCAATCGGCGAGTTCTCGAAGATATCCTTGCGGCGCCAGGGCATGATGGCCCCAGCGATGACCGTCCCCAGGAAGGTGATCGCGATGACACCTGTCGCCCAGAGGAAGATGCCCTGGAAGCTCGGCTGGTACGCCCAGATGGCGCTGACGACGAGCGAGGGAATGATCATCAGGACCAGCGAGCCGTAGGGGACACGCCGCTTGGCCGAAATGTTGGCGGCCCACTCGGGCAGCACACGGTCGAAGGCGGCCGCGAAGATGACCCGGGTCGACGAGAGGAAGAGGGTCCCGGCCCAGCCGAAGAACCACAACCCCATGACCACGATCAGCAACGCTTGGAACAGATGGCTGTTGACCAGCCAGCCGGCGAGCATCACCGGATATGGCCAGATTCCCACCGGCGGCGCCGGCGCACCCGCCACGAAGATGCTGTTCCAGTAGGAGGCGTTGGCCGCGTAGTAGAAGTCCCAGCCGATCGTCTTGACGATCAGCAGGATGATGACCGCCACCAGCGCCACCGTCACCCACAGCCCCCAGAACATGGCGTTGAAGACCTTGCGGTACTCCTTGGCGCCGCGCACCTCGCCGTAAAGGGTCGCTCCCCAAACCGGCCACAGCAGGTAGAAGGCGAGGAAGGGAAGCAGCAAGAAGGTCGAGGTGATGCCGAAGGCGCCGAAGCCGACGCCGGTCGGACCGCCGCCCTTGGTCGAGGCGGCGATGGTCGCCTGGTAGGCGTTCCCCGTTGCGCCGAACAACGAGCCGGCCTCACGGTTGAACGCGTCGATGAACGCCTGGTGGGTCGAGAAGAGCAGGATCCCCAGCATGACGACCAGACCGCCCATTCCCAGCCAGAAGCAGAACCGCTGGATCTTGGCGTAGCCCTCCATGCCCAGCGTGATGACCCAGCTGACGAAGGCGAGCACGATCAGGCAGCTGACAAAGACCCCCGTCTTGCTACCGAAGAAAGTGGCCACGCCGGTCCAGCCAATGGTGTACGCCAGCGGCGCGAAGAACTGCACCACCAGGATGTTGGCGTAGATCGGGGTCCAGAGCCAGAGCGTGAACCACCATCCGGTGATGGCGAGCACAAAGCCCACCCCGCCGCCCAGGATGCGGCTCTGCCAGGCGTAATCGCCGCCCGCGCGCGGCATCGCGCTGACCAGCTGCGCATAGGTCAGTACCAGGAACGTGACGAGCACCCCGGTGAGCAGGACCGCCAGTAGGAGCTGACCGTCCGGAATGGCGTAGACGAATGACATGCCGTAGAGCCCGAGCGTGACCAGGTTGACCGACCAGAATGCATATAAAAAGGCGTCGAACGTCGACCAGGCTTTGACGAGCCCGGTGGCGTTACGCAAGAAGAGCGTCGGACGGGGCGTTTCCGTCGTCGTAGTCGTCGCCATTGTTTCCTCCTTCGAAATTTAGTCACGGGGCGTCGCCCCACGCGAGCCGCGCGCAGTGCGATGCGAGCGTTTGAGACGTTTTGCTCTAGCGCTTCACCTCCTAGCCGTTGACCAACTGGTAATTCTTGATGCCCTTCTTGGGGTCAAGGGTGATGATCGAGGCGAGCAGCATCCCTTCCTCATAGGCGCTGCCGGGATTGATCGCCAGCGTCTTACCGATGCGTGTGATGCCCTTGCCTTCGTGGATGTGGCCGTGGAGCGAGAGCATCGGCTGGTATTTGTCGATCGCCTCGCGGACCGCCGTCGAGCCGACGTGCCGAAGCGCCCGGCCGCCATGCAGCGGCTTCAAGTTTTCGTCCAGCGCGGGCGCCTCGTCGAGCGAGGTGCCGAACGGAGGCGGGTGGAAATTGAAGATGGCGCGGCTCATGTCCTTGATGTCGCGGAGCATCGGCTCCATCCGCCTCGTCAGCTCCTCTTCGGGTGCCTCGCGATAGGTGTGCCAGGGCGTGGGATTGGCCCATCCGGACGAGATCATTTCGTAGCCGCCGATGTCGATCATCCTGCCTTCGGCCAGCTCAACCCGCGGGGCATTGGCGATCACCTCGTCGATCTCCATCTCGTCGTCATTCCCGGGGGCGACGAAGATGCGCACCTTGCTATCCTTCATCTTGTCGGCGGCCAGCTGCATCCAGCGCTCCACCGTTTTGCACATCTGCTCGGTGAACAGCGTCTGGACCTTCTGCGGGTCCTTTTCCAGCTCGGCGACCTGGGCGGATGTCATCCGGACCGGGTAATAGCCCTTGCGTTGTACCTGGCTCTCGACTTCGGCGACCTGATCGCGACCCACCCGCTGCGAGACGCCCGAAAGCGTCAACTCGTAGCCGTCGCCGTCTTCGACGAGCGGGATCATCGCCTTACCGGTCATGTCCCCGCCGCAGATCAGGACGTCGGCGTCGTAGAACTTCGCCGCGTTCAGGAACTTCCGCCAGCAGACTTCGGAGCCGTGCAGGTCGGTGGCATAAAAGACTCTCACTGTTTTCCTCCTACAGAACCTTGCGAATGGCGTGCTCGAAGCCGGTGACGTGCTGGCGCATGATGGATTCCGCCCTCGGGGCGTCGCGCGAAACGATGGCGTCGAGCAGCTGGCGATGCTCCTCGACCGCTTGCTTCAGCCGGACGCCGCGGTCCAGGCCGAGAAACCAGATGCGCAGGCTCAGGTTGAAGCTCTCTTCGAGCATCGCCTGCAAGAAGGCATTGCGGGTCGCCTGGTAGACGAGCCGGTGGATGCGCTGATCGAGTCGCATCAGGCTGTGCACGTCAGCCTCATCGATAGCCTTGAGCTCCGTCATCAGCGCCTGCATCTGCGCGCGGTCGGGGGCCGTGGCCCGCTCGGCGGCGAGCCGGGCGGCATAGCCCTCGAGCTCGGTGCGTACCTCGGTCAGCCGGTGGAGATCGGTCAGGTTGATGTCGGACACGAAGGTGCCCCGGTGGGGGACGAAGGTGACCAGGTTCTCGTGCGCCAGGCGCTGCAACGCCTCCCGGATGGGTGTTCGTCCCAGCCCCAGTTCCTCGCGGAGCCTCGCTTCCTCGATGACCGACCCGGGCGCCAGCTTGAGCGTCACGATCTGGTCCCGAATCAGGAGATAGGCCCGGTCGCCCTGGGAACGAACCGAGGCGCTCTGAAGCACAACCGTGTGCAGCGACCCCTCCTCTTCGCCACGCCGCAACCGACGAGCCGCCGTCACCCCGCTCGTCAACTTCCCCTCCCGTATATCGGCCGTACACCAGCGATATATCGGCCGTCAGCCGCACGGTAGCACCCGATCCGTGGGGCCGTCAATGGGGAGAGTCGATCCCGATCCTTCATGATGGAACCGGCTATGGATCCGCCGTTTCCTTCGTCCGACTCGGCGCCGGCGACTCCGGCAACCGACCGAGGGTTCTACCGACCCGCCTGGCGGGTTGGCCTGCTGGGTTTCCTGGCGCCGGGCGCCTACGAGCTGTGGTGGCTCTGGCAGCTGTTTGCATTCACCCGGCGGGAGCGCTTCCAGCACGCTCGGGCCTTCTGGTGGATCTTGATCCCCTTCTACGGGCTCTACGTCATCTACCAGCAGTTCGACGACCTGAAGAAGGCGCTGCAAAGTGCCTCATCGCCAGTCAGGCTGAGCGCGGCCGGTGCCATTTGGCTGCTCATCGCCTCAGCGGTAGCCGGGAGCGGAGGGAACCGGGCGACCGGTCTGACCGGGCTCGGATTCTTCGTGCTGAGCGGGGTCTTCTTCGCGGGCGCCGCGTTCATCGTGCAGCGGGCGGCCAACGCCTACCAGAAGGTCCGCTATCCAGATCGGGAGGCCGGCGGGATGACCACCGGAGAGGTAATCGCCACGGTGATTGGCGTGATCATCTTCGCCTTCGCCATCCTCGGAGCCCTGGTGGCTGGTTGACGATGCCGACCGTAACCTTCCAGGTCCTAACCGACCTTCCGCCCGACCGGGTCCTTGACGCGCTGATCGATTTCAGCGATCGGCGGCCGACCATCTGGCCGAAGATCGACCATGGCCACTTCCGCGTCCACGGGCAGGGCCCCGGCTGGGCCGAGGTCACCGAAGGCAATGCCCTGGCCTGGGAACGTAACCGCTACGAATGGAATGCGGCCGCCGGCGAGGTGACCGTGACCGCCGTGGAGTCCGACACCTGGGCGCCCGGGAGCCAGTGGCGTTACCGGCTTTTGCCGACCACGAGCGGAGGCACCGATGTCCAGGTCACGGTTGTCCGGACCGGGCGCGGGCCGCGCGGCCTGCTGATCGGCGCGCTGATCACGTGGTTCGGCCGTCAAATGCTGCGCTCCGACATGGAGAAGGTGCTGGCGCGCGTTCGCTGACCTCGTTCGAACGGTATCGTCCCGCCGTTTTCCTCGCTATATTGTGAGCCGGCGTTCAAGACCGAGGAGGGGATGCGCGTGGCAGGCCTGCCTGCCCAGGCAAGGGTCGTCGTCATTGGTGCGGGGATCGTTGGCAACAGCATGGCCTACCACCTGGCCTGCCAGGGATGGAAGGACATCGTGCTGGTTGACAAAGGGGCGCTGCCCAATCCCGGTGGCTCGACGGGACACGCGTCGAACTTCATCTTTCTGACCGACCATTCCAAGGAGATGACGCTCTTTACGCTGGACAGCGTCCGGCAGTACAAGGAGCTGGGCGTCTTCACGCAAAGCGGCGGGATCGAGGTGGCGCGTACCGCCGAGCGCGTCGAAGAACTCAAGCGACGGATGGCTTCGAGTAAGGCCTGGGGCATCGATGCCGAACTGCTCTCGCCTGCCGAGGTGAAGCGGTTGGTTCCCTACATCAACGAAGAGATCATTCTTGGCGGTTTCAGCACGCCGGCGATCGGCACCGTCGATTCCCTCCGCGGGGGCACGTTGATGCGCGAAAAAGCGCAGGCGATGCGGGCGCTGATCGTGGCGCCCGGCACCGAGGTCACCGGCATCGACGTCGAGAACGGCCAGGTGCGCCGAGTGCGGACCGACAAGGGTGACATCGAAACTGAGGTGGTGGTGATCACCTGCGGGATCTGGAGCCCGCGAATCGCCCGGATGGCCGGCGCCTCGATTCCACTCAGTCCAGCGGTCCACCAGATGATCAGCGTCGGCCCGGTCCCACTGTTCGCCGACACCGTGGGGGAGATCAAGTACCCGATCATCCGCGACATGGACACCAACGGTTACGAGCGGCAGCACGGCAGCGACATGGAGGTCGGCTCCTACGATCACCGGCCGATCCTCTGGGACCCGGACGAGATCCCGTCGCTCACGCAGTCGAAGCTCTCGCCCACCGAACTGCCCTTCACCAAAGAGGATTTCGACGAGTCGCTCGAGCACGCGCTGGAGCTGATGCCCGACATCCTGGGCGATCCGGCGGTCGGCATCCGTCATTCCATCAACGGCCTGCTCTCGCTGACGCCCGACGGGTTCCCGCTGTTGGGCGAGACCTCGGAGGTGAAGGGCCTGTGGTCGGTGGCGGCCATCTGGATCAAGGAGGCGCCGGGCATCGCGCGCTGCGTCGCCGAGTGGATGACGTCGGGCGTGTCGGAGATCGATCCCTCCGGCTCGGACATCGCGCGCTTCTACGACCACCAGAAAACGCAGGCGCACATCAAAGGCCGCACCGCCGAAGGCTTCAACAAGACCTATGGCATCGTCCATCCGCGCGAACAGTGGGATTCGAACCGCCGGGTGCGCGTCAGCCCCTTCTACGAACGAGAGAAGGGGCTGGGCGCGGTCTTCTTCGAAACCGCCGGCTGGGAACGGCCCAACTGGTACGAGTCGAACAAGCCGCTGCTGGCCGAGTACGGCGACCGGGTGATGCCCCGCCGTTACGAGTGGGACGCGCGCTGGTGGTCGCCGATCATCAACGCCGAGCACCTGGCGATGCGTGACCGCGTCGGCATGGTCGACCTGTCGGCGTTCGCCGTCTTCGACATCGCCGGCACGTGTGCGCTCGATTACATGCAGAAGATGTGCGTGGTCCAGGTGAACCTGCCGGTCGGGCGGGTGATCTATACCTCGCTCTTGAATCCGGCCGGTGGGATCAAGGCGGACCTGACCGTGATGCGCCTGGGGCCGAACTATTTTCGGGTGGTGACGGGCGGCGCCGACGGGATGCGAGACCGCAAGTGGTTCGCAGACCACTTACCCGACGACGGCGCCGTGCAGCTGACCGATCTCACCTCGAGCTGGGCGACGATCGGGGTGTGGGGACCGCGCGCCCGCGACCTGCTGCAATCGATCACCGACGCCGACGTCTCGAACGAGGGCTTTGCGTTTGGGACCTGCCGCTTCATCGACCTCGGCCCGGTGCGCGCGCTCGCGTCTCGCATTTCCTACGTGGGCGAACTGGGCTGGGAGATCTACGTGCCGTTCGAGCAGGGGGCCCGGCTGTGGGATGCGATCTGGCAGGCCGGCCAGCCGCATCGAATCGCCCCGGTTGGGATCGGCGTTTACGGGACCACCGGACGCCTGGAGAAATGCTACCGGGCTTACGGCAACGAGCTCGAGCAGGAGTTCAACCTGGTAGAAACCGGACTGGCCCGACCCCAGGTCAAGCCGCAGGAGTTCATCGGCAAGGAGGCCTACCTCAAGCAACGCGCCGAACCGCCGGCCACCATCCTCTGCACGCTGACCCTCGACGACAACACCTCGCGATCGGGGTTCAAGCGGTATCCGATGGGGCGCGAGCCGGTCCTCTCGCCACAGGGGGAACGCGTTGTCGATCGCCACGGACGGGGCTCTTACGTCACGAGTGCCGGGTCCGGCCCGTCGGTCGGCAAGACCATCATGATGAGCTTCCTCCCGCCGGAGCAGGCGAAGGTTGGCACCAGGCTCGCCGTCGAATACTTCGGCGAACGCTATCCGGCGACGGTCGCGGTCGTCGGGCCGACACCACTCTTCGATCCCCAGAACACGCGCGTCCGGAGCTGATCCGCGACGGCCATGAACATCCTGGTCGGCATCAAACGCGTTCCCGCGACGGCCGGCCAGATCACCCTGACCCCCGACGGCCAGGAGATCGACACCCGCTATCTCGGGTTCACGGTCAGCCCCCACGAAGAGTGCGCGGTCGAGGAAGCCGTCCGCCTTACCGAGAAGCATGGTGGCAGCTCGACCGTGCTCACGCTTGGACCCGAGGCCGCCATCGACCAGCTTCGCGATGCGATGGCGCTGGGCATCGAGCGTGCGCTCCTGCTCGAAACCGATGGTCGCGAGTGGGATCCGGTCGCGACCTCCTCCGCGATCGTGGAGGCGATCGAGGCCGAGCGCAACGCCGGGCGCACCTATGACCTCGTCATGTTCGGGAACGAGTCGGCCGACAGCGCGGGGTATCAGGTTGGGGTCCGGGTTGCCGACGCGCTCGATCTTCCCTGCGTCACCGGGATCAAAGCGCTGGAGGTTACCGACGGCCGCGCGTCGGTTCGACGCCAGACGGAATCGGGCTGGGAGGTCGCCGATGTGCCGCTCCCGGCCGTGCTGACAGTAAAGGAAGGCATCAACCTACCGCGTTACCCGTCGTTGCCGGGGCGGCTGAAAGCGAAGAAGAAAGACATCGAGGGGATCAAGCCGGCGTGGCGGGACGGCGGGCTCGAAAAGCTCCGGCTCAAATTGCCGGTACAGGCGGGTCACTCAGTCGAGATCCTCGGAAAGGATGGCGACGCCGGCACGCAGGTGGTCGAGCTTTTGCAACGGCTGCGGCTGTTCTGACCATGGTCCTCGCATTTATCGAGCACGTCGCCGGATCACCGACCATGCTCTCACTCGAGGTGCTCACGATGGCCGGACGCCTCGCGCGGGCGAGGGGTCAGCCGCTCGAGGCCGTGGTGATCGGTCCCAAAGGCGCGGCGGCCGCCGGAATCCTTTCTTCATATGGCGCGAGCACACTGCATGTCGCCGGCGATCCACGCTTGGCGGAGTACGCCCCGGCTGCCTGGGCGCACGCCATCGCCGCGCTTGCGGACCAGGTCAATCCCGGAGTGGTCATCGGGACCGCGAGCGACCGCGGTGGCGAGGTCATGGCCCATGTCGCCGCGCGCATGACGTTGCCAATGGCCGCCAACTGCACCGACATCGCGCCGGGTGATCCGTTCACAGTGACCCGGCAGCGTTGGGGTGGCAGCCTGCTCGAGGAGGCGCACCTCAACGGCCGGGTCAAGTTGTTGACGCTCGCACCCCATGCCCTGACGGCCGAGCCTTCGCCCAGCCGGACGGAGGTCGCGACGCGTGACTTCACGCCCGAGTTGGACGGCAGGGATTTCCGCGTGCGACTCGTTCCCCAGGTCGAGGCGGACACCGGGAAGATCTCGCTCGCGCAGGCACGTGTGGTTGTCGGCGGCGGGCGCGGCGTGGGAAGCGCCGAAGGCTTCGCCTCGCTGGAAGAATTGGCGAACTTGCTCGGCGGCGCGGTAGGCTGCTCGCGCGCCGTGACCAGCCTGGGATGGCGGCCGCACGCCGATCAGGTCGGCCAGACGGGCACCCGGATCGCGCCCGATCTCTACATCGCCTGCGGGATCAGCGGCGCGATTCAGCACATGGTGGGATGCCGCGCGGCCAAGCACATCCTCGCCATCAACACCGATCCGGCGGCGCCGATCGTGGCGCAGGCGGACTACGCGGTGATCGGCGACGTTCAGACGGTGCTGAAAGCGGTCAACGCCGAGATCCGCCAAGTCAAGGCCGGACCGGCCAGCCGAACGCCAGCCTGACCGGCCCCTACCCCGACCCTGCCCTGGCGAGCGGGGAAGGGAAAAGCCGGGTTGCCTTCGTCGTCCAGGGTCGCTATAGTTTGTTGTGCGATGAGCACCGGTTTCGCCACGCGCAACAAAGTGCAGTCGCTCGACCGGGCGCTGGAGATCCTCAAGCTCCTCGGGACCGAGCCCGAGATGCGGGTCACCGACCTCGCTCGCCGCCTGGAAGTGCACAAATCGACCGTTTTCCGGCTGCTGTCGACGCTGGAGGAGCACGGCCTGGTGGAGCAGAACCCAAGCACCGAAAAGTACCGGCTGGGATTCGGCCTGGTTAGGCTGGCCGGCTCCGTGGTTGCCGAGGTGGACCTTGCCCGCGCCTCACGCCCTGTGCTGGAAGAGCTCGCTCTCCGAACTGGCGAAACGGTGAACCTCGCCATCCTCCAGGGGAGCCAGGTGGTCAACATCGACCAGATCGCCGCGCCCAACCTTGTGGTTAACGTCAACTGGGTGGGCAAGCAGACGCCGCTGCATGCAACCTCGAACGGCAAGGTTCTGCTCGCGTACCTTCCAGAGGTGGAGCGTCAGCGGTTGCTCGCCGCGGCGCTGCCACGACTCACGCCACGCACCATCACCGACGCCCGCACGCTCGAGAAGCAGTTGCGCCGCGTCCTCGAGGACGGCTACGCGTTCACCCTCGAAGAGCTGGAGCTCGGGTTGAATGCCGTGGCCGCGCCGGTGCGGGCGGCCGACGGCCGGGTCCAGGCCGCGGTCAGCGTCGCCGGACCCTCGTACCGTGTGACCCCGCAGCGGCTCAATGAGCTGGGCGAGATGACACGCGAGGCGGGCGAGGCGATCTCACGCCGGATGGGCTACATCCCGAACGCAGCGGGAACCCCGCGACCCGAACTGCAAGGAGGCGAGGCATGAGTCGGGAAGAGGAGATTCGGCAAGAACTGTTCGACCATACGCTCAACGGGCACGCCCCCGAAGTCAAGGCGCTCACCGAGGAAGCGCTGAAGCTCGGCATGGATCCGATGGACATCCTGTTCAAGGCCCTGATTCCCTCACTCGAGGAGGTCGGGCGCCGGTTCGAGAAAGGAGACTTCTTCGTCCCCGAGATGTTGATCGCGGCCCGGGCCATGCAGGGCGCGCTCGTCATCCTGCGCCCCTTGATCGCCGAGACCGGCGCCAAGCCGATCGGGAAGGTCGTGATCGGCACCGTCAAAGGCGACATCCATGACATTGGGAAGAACCTCGTGATCATCATGCTGGAGGGCGCCGGCTTCGAGGTCGTCGACCTCGGCGTCAACTGTCCTCCAGAGAAATTCGTCGAGGCGGTCCGGACCAACGAGCCACACATCGTTGGCTTCTCAGCGTTCCTCACCACCACCATGCCGATGTTCAAGGTGAACATCCAGGCACTGGAGAAGGCGGGTCTGCGGGACAAAGTCGCCGTCATGGTTGGCGGCGCTCCGGTTACTGAGGAATACGCCAAGCTTTCGGGCGCGGACCACTACTCACCCGATGCCTCGATTGCCACGCGGATGGCCAAGCAGATCGTGGGGGCGGCGCAGGCGGCTGAGAATGCGGCGCTCAGCCAGGCGGTCGAACTGATCGACAAGACGCTGAAAAAGGGGTAGGCCGTTGCGCGTGCTCGAGCGCCTGGTCGTCGCCATCGAGAAGCCGCTCAAGGAGGCGGTCTGGGATTGCCGGATGTGCGGCCAGTGCATCCTGCACTCGACCGGGCTCAGCTGCCCGATGCGCTGCCCGAAGAATCTCCGCAACGGCCCGTGCGGCGGCGTGCGCGCGAACGGCAATTGCGAGGTTTACGCGGACCAGCGCTGCGTCTGGGTCGAAGCCTGGGAGGGCTCGCGACGGCTGCCGGTTTTCAAGGATCACATCCAGCATTTGCAGAAGCCCGTCGATTGGCAATTGCAGGGCAGCTCCTCATGGTTCAACCTCATCAGCGGCAGAGATGGCAGGGCCCCGGCCGGATGGAGCCCCCACCCTGCCCTCCCCCAGAGGGGGAGGGTGAGCGATGGAGCATGACCAACCCTAGTCGCCTCGCCGAGCTGTTGCGCGAGGGCCATTTCGTGGTCACCGCCGAGCTCTCCTCCAGTAATAGCCCCGATCCGGAAGCAACCTGGCGGCGGGCGGAAGTCCTCCGCGGATCGGTCGATGCCATCAACTGCACCGACAACACCGGCGCGCATGTCCACATGTCCTCGCTGGCGGCAGCGCATCTGCTGGTGGAGAAGGGGTTCGAGCCCATCATGCAGCTCACCGTCAGGGACCGGAACCGGCTGGCGCTGCAGGCGGACCTGCTCGGCGCCGCGGCGCTCGGGGTTCGCAACCTGGTGCTGATGAGCGGTGACGACGTAACCGCCGGCGATCATCCGGAGGCGCGCCGGATCTACGACATCGATTCCTTGCAGCTGCTCGAGGTTGCCGCGACGATGCGCGATCGCGGCACCTACCTGAGTGGCCGAAAGCTGGAGCAGGCTCCGTCCTTTTTCATTGGCGCCGTCGAGAATCCGTTCGCACCGCCGCTAGAGTTCCGCCCGCTGCGTTTGCAAAAGAAGGTGCGGGCCGGCGCCGACTTCATACAAACCCAACTGGTCTTCGATGTGCCGGTCTTCGCCCGCTTCATGGCGATGGTCGGCGACCTCGGCCTGGTCGGCAAGGTCTTCATCATCCCCTCCATCGGGATTCCCCGATCGGCCCGCGGTGCCCACTTCATGCGCGAGAAGGTTCCCGGGCTGTACGTGCCGGATGGATTGGTGGCGCGCCTTGAAAAGACCCCCACGGCCCGGCAAGCCGAGGAGGGCATCAAGATCGCGGTGGAACTGGTGAACGCGGTGCGCGAGATCCCTGGTGTCAGCGGTGTGCATCTGATCGGCATCAAATGGGAGGAGGGCGTGACCCAGGTCGCAGAGGCTGCAGGATTGCTGCCCCGCCCGACGCTCAGTCCACTCATCACTGCTGGCGGTCGCAGCTGATGGAGACAGTGCTTCGCTCGCGCTCGCGAGAGGTGGTGGTATCCGGCGACCGTCCCTTCGTCATGATCGGCGAGCGAATCAACCCCACCGGCCGCAAGGTACTCGCGGCCGAGATGAGGGCCGGCCTGATGGATCGAGTGAAGGCGGACGCCATCGCCCAGGTGGAAGCCGGCGCGCAGATGCTCGACGTCAACGCCGGCGTGCCCATGGTGGACGAGCCCGCGCTATTGGTGGCGGCCATCAAAGCGGTCAGCGAGGTCACCGACGTACCGATCTGCATCGACTCCTCCGTGATCGAGGCGCTCGAAGCGGCGCTAGCAGCGTACGAAGGCAAGGCGCTGGTCAACTCGGTGACGGCTGAGGACGAGCGTATGGATCGGATCCTGCCAGTGGTCAAAAAGTACGGAGCGGCCGTCATCGGCATGAGCAACGACGAAACCGGCATCACGATGGTGCCGCAGGAAAGGGTGGAGATCGCGCGGCGCATTATCGAGCGCGCCAAGTACTACGGCATCCCGGCCGAGGACGTCGTCATCGATCCGATCGCCATGACGGTCGCCGCCGATCCGCAGGCCGGCCTGATCACGCTCGAGACCATGCGGCTGATCAAGGAGCAACTCGGCAACAACATGACCTGCGGCGCATCCAACGTATCCTTCGGCCTGCCCGACCGGCACATCCTCAACGCCGCGTTCTTCTCCGTGGCCATGCACGCCGGACTCACCTGCGCGATCACCAACCCACTCGTGCCCGAGGTACGCAAGGCGGTGCAGGCGTCCGACCTGCTGCTCGGCCACGATGAGTACGCGATGCGCTGGATCTCCGCCTTCCGCGCCGATCAGAAAAAGGCAGTGGCGGCATCGTGACACGCGGGAATCCCGCGGCCCTGACGAAATGATTCAGAAGAAGCTCGAGGTCGTCTACAAGCCGTTTGACAAATCGACCCGGGTGCCGCCAGGAACGACGCTCTTCAGCGCCGCGCACTGGATCGGACTGCCGATCGACTCGACCTGCGGCGGCCGTGGCACCTGCGGTAAGTGCAAGGTGCAGGTGCTGCAGGGCGGGGCTGAGATTACAACCGCTGACCGCAAGCAGCTGCGTGCCGCCGAGCTGGAGGCCGGCTGGCGGCTGTCCTGCCAGGCAAAGGTCTACGACGACACCACCGTCACCGTGCCCGAACTGATGCGCGTCCCCAAAGCCGCCACCATGGGCGTGAATCGTCTGGTCTTGCTGGACCCGAACGTGCGCAAAGTGTTTGTCGAACTCAGCGAACCGACCTTAGACGATCAGCGCAGCGACGTCGAGCGTCTGCGCGACGCGTTGACCGCCGAGGGCTTCGACATGAAGGTCGATCTTCAGGCGCTGCGCACGCTGCCGGCCTTGCTTCGCAGCGCCGGGTTCAAGGTGACCGCCGTACTCGGCGGCGACCACCTGATCGCGGTCGAGCCAGGAGATTCCCGCGAGGAGTGCTACGGGGTGGCCTTCGATCTCGGCACCACCACCGTGGTCGGCACCTTGATGAACCTGCGCACCGGCATGGCCGAAGCCGTCCGTTCGACGCTGAACGGCCAGGCGCCCTTCGGTGCCGACGTGATCTCGCGGATCAGCCACGGGATGCAGGGCGACGAGGCGAAATTCGAGTTGCGCGACGCGATCCAGCGCACCATGAACGCGATTCTTGCGGAGCTGTACGAGTCCGGCGGCGTGGCCCGGGACCGCGTTTACGAGATGGTGATCGTCGGCAACGCGACCATGCTGCACCTGCTCCTTGGCATCGATGCCACCCCCATCTCGATGATGCCGTTTACGCCCGCCTTTCGCGAGCCGCTGTACCTGCCGGCGCGTGATACCGGGCTGGACATCCATCCCGGTGGCTACGTCCAGACCCTCCCGGTGATCGGGGCCTACGTGGGCGCCGACATCATCGCCGGAGTCATTGCCACCGGTCTCGCCAGGGAGGACAAGCTGCGGGTCTTCGTCGACGTCGGCACCAACGGGGAGATCGTGCTCGGCTCGGCGAAGCGTGTACTCTGTACCGCCGCCCCCGCGGGACCGGCGTTCGAAGGCAGCCAGATCCGCTGCGGCATGCGGGCAACCGACGGCGCCATCGAGGGGGTCACGTTGACCGATCGCGTCGAGCTGCAGGTGATCGGTGGCGACATCCCGCCAAAAGGGATCTGCGGATCTGGGCTCGTCGACACCGTCGCGCAGCTCCGCGTTGTTGGGTTACTCGATCCGTCGGGCCGGATGCGCAGCCGCGAGGAGGTTCCCGAACACCCCCTGTCGGACCGGCTCATCAACGTCGATGGCGTGCGCGCCTTCCTCCTGGCCGAGGGTGTGTACCTGAGTCAAAAGGATGTCCGCGAGCTGCAGTTCGGGAAGGGCTCGATCGCAACCGGCATCAAAGTGTTGATGGACGTGATGGGGGTCAAGACCGCGGACCTCGATGAGGTCTTGCTCGGCGGATCGTTCGGTTCGTACCTGAATCCGGAGAGCGCCAAGATCATCGGGCTGGTGCCCCCGGTCGATCTGGATCGGATCTTGTCGGTTGGCAACACCGCCGGCGAGGGCGCCAAGATGTCACTGCTCTCTTTCCGGGAGCGCCAGGTCGCCTTCGAGCTGCCCGACAAGATGGAGTACGTGGAGCTCTCCGGCCGGGCAGACTTCAATGACTCCTTCGTGTCGGTGTTGCAATTCGCCGAGCTCGATAGCCTCCGATGAAGAAGGTGGCGCTGCTGATGTGCGGCGCGTTAGGGAAAGAGGTCAAGGCCATCGTCGACGGGCACGGTTGGGACGTCGACGTCTACGGCGTTCCGGCGATGCATCACTTTTATCCGAAGAAGATCGTCGAGGCGGTCGACCGCCGGCTTGCCGAGCTCGCACCGCGCTATCGCCGAGTCGTCGTCGTCTACGGCGATTGCGGCACCGCCGGCGCGCTTGACACGGTTCTCGCGCGCTACGGCGCGGTCCAGCTTTCCGGGCCGCACTGCTACGAGATGTTCGCCGGTACAGATTTCGCGCGGATCGCCGAGGAGCGTCCGGCGACCTTCTTCCTTACCGACTGGTTGGTGAGGAATTTTGAGCGCGCCGTGGTACGTGGCCTCGGCCTCGACCGGTACCCGGAGCTGAAGGCGGTGTATTTCCGCAACTACACCGATCTGCTCTACCTGGAACAGCTCGCCGATGAGCGCCTTCTCGATAAAGCGCGGGAGATCGCTGAGTACCTCGGCCTCCCGCTCGAGCTTCGCCACACCGGACTGAACGCGCTCGAGACGCGCCTCGCCGAGCTCGTCGAGGCGGCCTGATGGCCAAGTACCAGGTGATGTTCTGGAAGCACATCCCGGCACACGTCAAGGCGTGGGACGAGCGAGGCGAGGTCAAGCGGCTGCTGCCCGACCGGTTTCAGGCCGCCATCGACGCCTACGCGATGAAGGATGGGTCGACGGACATGGACGCCTATCTCGAAGGCTGGCGCTGGAGTGAGACGCAAGAGCGTCCCGGTTCAGCGGAAGACGTCGCGGGCGTCGTCGTTGCCGAACTCGACGCCGCCAATCCCCGATCTCTGCTGATGAATCCAACGCCGGAGAGAGCATGAGCCAGACGGCAACGAGCCTCGAGCTCCCGGAACCCCATCAACTCCAACCGATCATGGAGGTCGGTCGAAAGTTCGGGTTGCTAGAGTCCGAGCTCATCTCCTACGGACCATACAAGGCCAAGATCAGCCTCGATGCGCTGAAACGACTCGAGAACCGGCCCGATGGCAAGCTGGTCGTCGTCACCGCGATCACCCCAACGCGGGCCGGGGAGGGGAAGACCACGAGCGCGATCAGCCTGACCGAGGGGCTGGGACGGATCGGCACGAAAGTTGCGCTCTGTCTGCGGCAACCGTCGACCGGGCCACTCTTCGGCATCAAGGGCGGTGGCACTGGTGGTGGCATGGCCCAGATCGTGCCCATGGAGGAGATCAACCTGCATTTCACCGGCGACATCCATGCTGTCGAGGCGGCGCATAACCTGCTGGCAGCGGTGATCGACGCCGCCCTCTTCCACGGCCAGCTCGAGATTGGCCCGAGCTTCATCACGTGGCCGCGCACCCTGGACGTCAACGACCGCGCCCTGCGCCACATCGTGACCGGCCTTGGCGGCGACGAGCATGGGATAACTCGGGAGTCGAGCTTCATCATCGCCGCGGCTTCGGAGATCATGGCAATCCTCGCGCTCGCCAGCGATCTAGGTGACCTGCGCCAGCGGATCGGGCGGATCATCGTCGCGCAACGCAAGGACGGGAGCTTCGTGACCGCCGAAGACCTGCGGGTTGCCGGCGCGATGACGGTGTTGCTGAAGGAGGCGCTGCTGCCGAACATCGTGCAGACGATGGAGGGCCAGCCGACGCTGGTTCATGCCGGTCCCTTCGGCAACATCGCCCATGGGAACAACTCACTGCTTGCCGACCAGATCGCGCTCAAGCTGGCCGATGTCGTCGTCACCGAGGCCGGATTCGGCGCTGACCTTGGGCTCGAGAAGTTCGCCCACATCGTGGCGAGATACGGCCATCTCCGCCCGGCCGCCGCCCTGGTCGTCGCGACCGTGCTTGCGCTCAAGTCGCACGGCGGCGTCCCGCTCGCGAAACTTGGCGCCGAGGACCTCGACGCGTTGAAGCACGGCGCTGAGAACCTCGCAGCCCACATCGATATCGTCAAAGCCTTCGGTATGCGTTCGGTCGTCGGCGTCAACCGATTCCCGACTGATAGCGATCGCGAGCTTGACCTCCTGACGCGGCTCGCGAACGAATACGGTGCCGACGCGGCGGTTGTCAACGATGGATTCAGCCATGGCGGTGAGGGCGCGCTCGAACTCGCCGAGGCTGTCCTCTCGGCAACGCAGAATGGCAGCCACTTCGCGCCGCTCTATCCGCCCCAGACGCCAATCCGCGAGCAGATCCAGACGCTCGCCCGCCGCATCTATGGCGCGGCTGAGGTCGAGTTCCTTCCGGAGTGTCAGAAGCGCATCGACTGGCTGACCGAGCGAGGCATGGGGACCTTACCGGTCTGCATGTCGAAAACGCACCTGTCCCTATCCCATGATCCAGCGCTAAAGGGGCGGCCGCGCGGCTTCACGCTGCCGGTCCGCAACGTCTATCCGTCTGCCGGCGCCGGCTTCGTCGTCGCGCTCGCGGGCGACATCCAGTTGATGCCCGGGCTGGGCAAGGAACCTGCCTACACGCGGATCGACATCGAGCCAAGCGGACAGATCACGGGCCTTACTTAGCGTCGATCGTTCGAAACTCAGCTAGTTGGTGGCGGTCCCGGCGGTCCCCTGGAGACCGCGCAGCGCCTCGATCATCCCGAGGTGTCGCTGGACATGGGTGCTTTCAGGCACCTCGTCGCACTACTCCGCCGCGGCGTCGAGCAGCCAGTCGGCCACGTATGAGGCGAAGGTCGACCGGATATAAAGGTGGAACGCGGGGTCATCGCTTCTCCGCTCGATGATCACCTGGGCTTTCGCCAACAGGGTCTGCGAACAGCGGCCAGGGCCGAACGAGCGTGCCTCGAGGTCGATCGGGATACCGTGCGCCAGCAGCTCGCTCGCCTTGGGGCCGCGGATCTCGAGCAGCGTGCGATTGGCCGAGACGTCGACGAGCGAGCGGAACGTACCACCCAGGGCATTGTGCAGCGCCCGTTCGATGGCTTCCTGCTGACCATCGGGACCGACGACCAGCCACTCGTCCGGGCCCAACCAGAGCGCTCGGCGATCGTCCAGGGAACCGACCGTATTCGGCACCACCGGCAAGGCGAAACCGAGAACAGGCTCCAGCTCCTGTATCAATCGCCGGTCGTTGGGGTCAGCCCGAAGATTGATCTGTGAGACGAACGGATGCTCGTGGATTGAGAGGTCGCCACCGGTCGTTGTGGATAGGGTGGCGAACCGATGCGCATAATCGGCCAGCGCGCTACGCCGAACCGCCTCAGCTATCACGTCGGACGTTTTCCTTGTCGTAGAAGATCGGCTCGGTCACGGTGGCGGCGACGATGTGCCCATTGAGCGGCGCGTAGACCGTTCCGCCAAGCCGCTCTCGGCCGCGTTGCAACATCGCGAGGGCGAAGGTGCGGCCCAGCGTCGCACTTCGATAGCTGGACGTCACATGGCCGACCATCTTGGCCGGCACTGCGACGTTCGGTTCGAGGATCAGTTGCGCGCCCTCCGGCAGAAGCTCGTCCGGGTCGATTGGAAGCAAGCCGACCAGGTGTCGGCGGTCGGGTCGGGCCGTATCGCTGCGCTGGTGCGAACGCTGGCCGATGAACGGCTTCTTCTTGGAGACGATCCAGCCCATCCCAAGGTCCTGCGGCGTCACCGTCCCGTCGGTCTCCTGCCCGCAGATGATGTAGCCCTTCTCGGCCCGAAGGACGTGCATCGCCTCGGTGCCGTAAGGCACGATGCCGAGCGGTTCACCCGCGGCAATCACCGCTTCCCATAGCGCCAGGCCGTACCAGCTCGGTGTCCAGAGCTCGTACGCGAGCTCGCCGGAGAACGTAATCCGATGCAGGCGAACCGGGATCGCGCCGGTCTCCGCCTCGCGAATTGCCATGAACGGGAAACTGTCCGGACCCGACGCCAGGTGCGGGAAGAGGCTGTGGATCACATTCCGGGAGCGCGGTCCGACCACGGCAATAGCGGCCCACTGGTCCGTCACCGATGTCAGCCGGACGCGGACATAGTGCCATTCGGTCTGGAGCCACTCCTCCATCCAGTCCAGCACCGTAGCGGCGCCGCCCGTGGTCGTCGTGGCCAGCCATCGGTCGGTATCGAGGTGCATCACGACGCCGTCGTCGAAGACCATGCCGTCGGCTTTGCACATCAGGCCGTATCGACACGACCCGATCTTCACGGTGTCGAACGCGTTGGTGTAAATCCGATTGAGGAACTCGAGGGCATCTGGCCCCTGGATCTCAATCTTGCCGAGGGTCGAGACGTCCATCAGGGCGACGTTCTCGCGTGCGGACCGGCACTCGCGGAGGACGGCTGAGTCCATGTCCTCGCCCTCGCGCGGGAAATACCAGGGCCGCTTCCACTGGCCGACGTTCTCGAAGACGGCGCCGTGCGCAACATGCCACGAATGGATGGCGGTCACCCGAATCGGATCGAAGAGATCGCCGCGATTTCGGCTGGCCATCAGTCCGAATGAGATTGGCACGTATGGCGGGCGAAACGTGGTCACGCCCACAGCTCCGACCGGCTGGCCGAGCTGCGCCGCGATGATGGCGGTCTCGTTGATCCCTGCCGTCTTTCCCTGGTCGCTGCCGGTGCCGATGGTGGTGAATCGCTTGACGTGCTCGACCGAACGCATGCCGGCCCCGAGGGCGCGCCGCACATCTGCCACGGTGACGTCGCGCTCGAGATCGACGAAGTGATTGGCCCATTCCTGCCCATCACTCGGGACAACCCAGTAGGGCATGATCGTGCCCTGACCTCGACCGCCCAGGTCTCCGGCGGCCGCGCCGACGACCTCGACGTTCGCGGGTGCGACGTCGGGCACGAAGCACGCCAGACCCTCGTCGTAGCGAAGCCGACCCTGCGCCTGGCTGTAGAGATGCAGCGTCGGGTTGAAGCCGCCCGAAACGCAGAGCAGGTCGCACTCGACCTCTCGCCGACTGCCGTCGCCAGTAAGGGGGGCAATCACGACTCCGCGAAGAGAGCCCCCACCCTGCCCTCCCCCGCAAGCGGGGGAGGGGAAATCGGCGGTGCCCTCACCCTGCCGTCCCCCGCGAGCGGGGGAGAGGAAATCGGCGGTGCCCTCACCCTGCCCGCCCCCGCAAGCGGGGGAGGGGAAATCGGCGGTGCCCTCACCCTGCACACCCCCGCCAGCGGGGGAGGGTAATTTCTCGGCGAGCGTGTCGACGATCGCTTCGCCGGCGCGGACGTCGACGATGGCCTCGACGGTGATGCCGGCCCGCTTCAGGTCGGCGGCGACAGCATCCGTGCTGTCGTTGTTGGTGAAGATGACCGCGCGCTTGCCGGGCCTGACGCCGTACCGATTGATATATGTACGGGCCGCGCCGGCGAGCATGATGCCCGGGCGATCGTTGTTGGCGAAGATGAGCGGTCGCTCGTGCGCACCAGTTGCAACCACGACACGCTTCGCGCGGACCTGCCAGAGGCGGCCACCGGTCGGGAGCCGCTGCGCGATCAGGACCAGGTTCTGGTCGTAGTGACCGAAGGCGGTTGCCCGTGTCAAAACGCGAACGTCCGGAGCGGACTCCATGGTTGCAATGCCGGCGGCGAGCCAATCGTTCCAGCCCGCGCTCGACAACCGGCCGCCCAACTCGGCCTGCTCATCGACGAGGATCACCCGGTCACCGGTTTGGGCGGCGGCTAACGCGGCCGTGATGCCGGCGCGGCCGCCACCGATGACCAGCACCTCGCAGTGGGCATAGATTTTGTCGTAGCGTGCGCCCCCACCCTGCCCTCCCCCAGAGGGGGAGGGGAATATTGGGCTCCCCGCAGCGGGGGAGGGGAATATTGGGCTCCCCGCAGCGGGGGAGGGGAATATTGGGCTCTCCGCAACGGGGGAGGGGGAATCGAGTTCGAGACGGCCGCGGCCGTTGAGTCCGATCGCCTCGAGCCCGTCGACCAGCTCGACCTGGGTCGCGCGGAGCATGGTCTCGTTGCCGACCTGCACCAGGGCATTCGGTTCCTCGATGCCAGCACTGAAGATGCCGCGCGGTCGTCCGTAGGTCACGCTGTTGGCGACCACGGCGACGTCGTTCGCCAGCAGAGCGGAAGCCAGTGTGTCGCCCGCGTAGCCGCGATACGGAGCGCCATTGAACGAGAATGAGAGAGGACGAGTCCGGTCGATACGACCACCCGATTCCAGACGGCTCATGGCGGCGTGATCTCGTGGGTCACGGTGTCGCGAACCAGGTTGAACCAGCGCCGGCAGCCGGCGGTGTGCACCCAGCGCTCGGCCATCTCGCCCTTCGGATTGGGCCGGTAGAACAGGAAGCGCGCCCAGGTCGCATCGTCAACGCCCGCCGGATCCGCCGGGTAGGCGACCTGCGCCGAGCCGCCGTATTTGAACTCGATGTCCTCGCGGTCACCGCACCAGGGACAGGGGATGAGCACCGCTAGTGCGCCACCGCGGCCGCGCCATGTTCGTCGATCAACGCGCCGGTGGTGAAGCGCTCGAGGGCGAAAGGCGCGTTCAGTGCATGCGGCGCCCCGTTCGCGATGGTGTGCGCGTAGACCCAACCGGCCCCTGGCGTGGCCTTGAAGCCGCCAGTGCCCCAGCCGCAATTGATGAAGAGGTTCTCGATCGGCGTCAATCCCAGGATCGGAGACGCATCGGGAGAGACGTCGACGATGCCCGCCCAGGTGCGCAGCACGTGGGCTCGACTGAAAATCGGAAACAGCTCGCAGGCGGCGGCGAGCTGGTACTCGATGACCTGCGGTGAGCCACGCTGCGCGTACGAGTTGTACGGATCCATCCCGGCGCCCATGACCAACTCGCCCTTGTGCGCCTGGCTGACGTAGACGTGAACCGCGTTTGACAGCACGACACAGTTGAGGACCGGCTCGAGCAACTCGGAGACGAGGGCTTGCAGCGGATGGCTCTGGATTGGCAGGTCGAGGCCGACCATGTCCGCGAGGACCGTGGAATGACCGGCCGCGCAGAGCGCGACCTTGTGCGCCGCGATCAATCCCCGGGTCGTGTGGACGCCGCGAACGCGATAGCCCTCGACGTCGAACCCGGTGACCTCGCAGTTCTGGATGAGATCGACACCCATCTCGTCGGCCTTACGGGCGAAGGCCCAGGCGACGTAGTCGTGCTTGGCGATGCCGCCCCGCGGTTGCAGCGTGCCGCCGATGATGGGGTAGCGCACGTCGGGCGATATGTTGACGATCGGGCAAAAGGCCTTGACCTCCTCGGCTGTCAGCCACTCGGCATCGATCCCGTTCAGCAGGTTGGCGTTCACGCGCCGTAGTGATTCGCGGCGGTCGCCGACGCTGTGCACCAGGTTGAGGACGCCGCGCTGGCTGAAGAGGATGTCGTAATCGAGCTCCTGCGAGAGCGACTCCCAGAGCTTGAGTGAGTGTTCGTAGATGGCGGCGCTCTCGTCCCAGAGGTAGTTGGAGCGGATCACGGTCGTGTTCCGCGCCATATTGCCGCCGGCCAGCCAGCCGCGTTCGAGGACGGCCACGTTGGTGATCCCGTGATTGCGCGCCAGGTAGTAAGCGGTGGCGAGTCCGTGACCGCCGCCACCAACGATGACGACGTCGTAGACGCGCTTCTGTTCTGGATTACGCCAGAGCCGTTCTGGGTGGGGGTGCGGTTCTGCCATCCTCTTCGAGCCCTATATATAAAGGTATGGCGGAGGCAGCTCCCGACTGGTGGCGAACGTGGTTCGGGCCCGGATATCTCGCGGTCTATGACGACTTCCTGGCCGAGCGCACGCCGGTCGAGGTCGACCAGATCGAAGCCCTGCTGCAGCTCCACCCGCCGCGCCGAATCCTCGACCTGCCCTGCGGCCAGGGGCGGCACGCGATCGAGCTCGCTCGGCGCGGCTACGAGGTGACCGGCGTCGACCTGTCGCCGTACATGCTGGGTGTGGCAAAAGAGCGCGCGGAGGCGAACAGCGTCCGGGTCCGCTGGCTTACCGGCGATATGCGAGAGGCGTTGCCCGGCGAAACCTTCGATGTCGTCCTCAACCTCTTCACCAGCTTCGGATACTTCGCCGATGAGGCCGACGATCGCCGGGTGGTCCGTGCCGCCGCCTCGATGCTCGAATCGGGCGGCCGCTTTCTCCTCGAGGTGATCAATGGGCAGCGGGTCATGGGCAATTTCCAGGAACGCGAATGGTTCACCGTGGGCCAGATGGCGGTGATGGAACGGCGATCCCTCGATGTGCCGACGCGTCGGATGGTTGTCCAGCGGACGGTGAGCTCCACGAATGGAGATGACACCAGCGTCCATGCGGTGCGCCTTTACAGTGGCCCGGACGTGAAAACGATGCTTCATGCCGCCGGCTTTGGCCGCGTCGAACTATACGGAGACTGGGACGGGGCGCCCCTGGTGCCGGAGAGCCTCCGGGTGCTCGCCGTCGGCACCAGGTAGGGGCGCTCAGGCGATCGCGCGCAGCACGTTGGTCGCGCCCGCGGTCTGCAGCGGACCCAAGCCAAGCGCCTCCTCGATGGAGCGCCGGGCGCGCTCGAGCAAGGAGGCCCTCTCACCGGGTGAGATGCGTTCGAGGCGCAGCGCCATCGACCACCAGCTACCGGACATCTCGACGAAATGCCGCGGACTCGCCCAGCTGGTCGACTCCTCGTAGCGCACGACCTCGGCCTCACTAAAGCCGGCCTGTTTTGCGATCCTGGCGAAGCTCTCCTCACCCTCGACGATCCGTCGCGTGGCGAACTGGTCGCGCGCCTTCGGGGCCGGTGGCAGTGTGCCACTGACGACTCGCTCGAGGATGGTCTGCGCCTCGCTGGCCTTTGCTGGATCGACCGGGACGCTGGCCGACATCCGTGCACCCGGCTTGAGGACGCGCCTGGTTTCCGAGAGTGCCCGCTGAAGCTCGGGAACGAACTGTAAGCCGTGGCCGGAGGCGGCGGCATCGAAGCTGTGATCGGGAAACCGAAGGTCCTCCATATCCATCAGCACGAACGTGAGCGGGAGGCCGGGCGGGGCATCGCGCTGCGCCAGCTCGATCATTCCAGGAGCAAGATCGATCCCGACGACCTCGCCGCCTGGTGAGACGGCTCTGGCGAGGGGATAGCTGAGCGTCCCGGGGCCGCACGCCAGGTCGAGGATCCGCTTTCCGGGGACGGGATCGACCCAGCCGATCACCGCGCTCCGGCCATGGGCTTCGCCGCGAGCCATGACCTCATCGAGCCGCCGCTTATAGGCGTGAGCGACTCGGCTGAAGGTGGCCGGGTAGAGGTCCCTGGCGGTTGGCTGATCCAAACTAAAAAGGGCGGGAGCCGAGCCCCCGCCCTCAGGATAATCCGTCGTTAGTCCGCGTCGGACTCAGTTTTGCAGGGCGGCGGCGTCTGCTGGATGATCGTGATCTGGATCGTTTCCGTGATCGTGATCAGAACCGTCTGGCAGGTCACCGTGATGGTGCCTGTCGAGCGACCATCACCAAGGGCGATGATCGCGATCGTGTTGAACTCGGCGAGCTCGGTCTCTTCGTCTTGCGGCGTCATGAACTTGAGGTTGGCGAAGCGGGTTTCGTCGTTCTTGATGGCGGCGACGATCGGCGCGACGCTGCTGTGGATCTCCGACTTGGCCTTGGTCAGCTGGGGCTGAAGCTTGGCGGAGACCTTCGAGGTCGAAACGGCCTGCGTCACCTGGGTGGTGCACGAGGCCTCGCTGGTGTTGAGCTTGGTGATCAGGTCATCGCCGGCTTGCTTGACGGCGCTAACCAGCACGACTTTGGAATGCTCGTCGGCCGGCTGGATCATAGCGACCGTGTTGTGGTCGTCCTGTGAAACGATGATCAGGGTCGTGGGGACAGCCGCGACAGTCAGCACGCTCACCGCGGTGACGGTGATGATCCGCTCGCTGATCCACGTGGTCAGGATCGTGAACATTACGCAGGGCCTCCTTGAGGATCGGCTCCTCTGCAAGAATGAACGTCGAATAAGAGCCCGCCATTGACACCGGACGGCGCCTGTCACGGGCTCGTACGGCCGTGGTCAAGCGGCGCGACGTCACTGTGGGTGGCCCGTTACATTGCGGCCCCGCGGTGCCACGTTTTTGTGTTGACGCCTAAACTTGGGCGCGGCTATACTTCTGCGCAATATGGGCTCCAGGCAGAGGGGGTGCAATCCAGTTGTCGGAGATCAAGGTTCGCGAGAACGAGACCTTTGAGAGCGCCCTTCGCCGCTTCAACAAGAAGATCAAGCAGAACGGTGTCCTCTCGGAAGTCCGCCGGCGTGAGCACTACGAAAAGCCCAGCGTAAAGCGCAAAAAAAAGATCGCGGCGGCGCGCAAACGGCGGGCCCGTACCACGTAATCCGACCCGCCGAAAGGCCGAGGCGATCCTGGTGAACATATGAGGCAGCGCGGCTCCTCAGCGATCGACCAACTCCGCCGGCGCGGGCGCCTATTCGCGCGCGATCTCCGACTGGGGCACATCGGCGGCCGGCGCTGGCCGCCCTACGTGCGCTCGGCGGCGATCACGCTGGTACTGGCGCTCGCGACCGCGCTGGTGGTGGCCCAGAATTTCCTGCCCAACCGCATCAACATCCACGCGGGTGATGTGTCCAGCCAGGATGTGGTCTCGCCACGCTCGGTCCGCTACGAAAGCCAGACCAAGCGCGAGGAGGCGCGGACCGCCGCAGCGGCGCAGGTCCCAGACCAGTTCGACGGAGCGGTCAGCAGCCAGCAGCGACAGGCGATCGATTCGCTCGCGACCAAGGTCGCCGACCTCCGGGCATCGTCAACCTCAGGGCCGGACCGGTCGGCGCAGCTGAGCCTGCTGGAGCCACAGCTCAGCGACGCCCAGCGGCAATACTTGCTGCAGGCGGACGAAGGCACGGTGGCCACCATCTTCAAGAGCGCGGGCGACATCCTGCAGCAGCTGGAAAGCAACGGCATCAAGGCGGACACCCTGAACAGCGCACGCGACTCGGCCCAGACGCGCGCGGCCGCGCTTCACCTCGACGCCACCGGTGCGTCGGTGGTGACGACGCTGATCCGGGCGCATCTCAAAGTGAATTTCTTGCAGTCCGAAACGGAGTTGAAGCAGCAGCTGGCCAAAGACTCGGTTGCGGCCGTCTTCATCACGATCGGCCAGGGCCAGACGATCATCCGCTACGGCGACCAGGTCACGCCCTTCCAGCTGGAAGAAGCGCAGGCGGTCGGGCTGCTCGCACCCACGACCGATTGGGCTCGCATCCTCGCCGTCTTCATGCTGGTCATCATTCTCTTCGCCGTCGCCCTGGGCTACCTGGGGCAATTCAAGCCGGCGATTCTCCGCGATCCACGACAACTCGCGACGCTCGGCGGGTTGATGCTGGTGCTGCTGATCGTCGCCAAGGTGGTGGTACCGCTCAATCCCAACGCGCAGTACATGGTGCCGATGGCGGCGGTCCCACTGCTGGTGGCCGCCTTGATGGACACGGGCCTCGGCATCATCGTCGCCCTGGCGGTGGGCTTGCTGACCGGCATCATCGCCGACAACGTCCTGCCGCTGACCCTCGTTGGGTTCCTGGGTGGCGCCATTGGATCGATCTACGTGCACCGGCTGGAGCGGCTCGGTCAATGGGTCACCGCGGGCATCCTGGTCGCCGGGGCGCAGTTTGTGACCCTGGTCTCGCTCTCCCTGATCGAGCGCCACCAGTCGCTCGACGAGATCCTGGCGATCGGCACGCTCGCGCTCGTCAACGGCCTGGTCTCGGCTCTGATCGCCGCCGGATTGCTGCCATTCCTGGGAGAGATCACGCGGGTCATCACGCCCATGAAGCTGCTCGAGTTGATGACCCCCAACAACCCGCTGCTGAAGCGGCTGATGGTAAGCGCCCCGGGCACCTACAACCACTCCATCGTGGCCGCCAACCTGGCGGAAGCGGCGGCCGAAGCGGTCGGCGCCAACCCGGTGCTGGCGCGAGTCGGCTGCTATTTCCACGACATCGGCAAGATCCGCCGGCCGCACTTCTTCGTCGAAAACCAGGCGGACATCGGCAACATCCACGAGAACCTGTCGCCGACCACGAGCTCCGACATCCTCAACGCTCACGTGACCGAGGGCGTTGAGCTGCTCAAGCAGTACCGTTTCCCAACGGCGATTCGGGAAATCGTGCAGCAGCACCAGGGCACCACAGTGAAGCGCTACTTCTACCGGCAGGCGCTCGAGCAGGGGCTCGACGTCCGGGAGGACGACTTCCGCTATCCCGGCCCGCGGCCGCGTTCCAAGGAGGCGGCCATTGTCATGATCGCCGACACCATCGAGGCTTCGGCCCGCACTTTGAAGGACCGGAGTACCGAAGGCATCCGCGACCACGTGCACCGGATGATCCAGGGATTCATCCGGGATGCGCAGCTGGACGAATGCGACCTCTCCTTCCGCGACCTCCACCTGGTCGAGGAGGCGATGTCGAACATGGTCGTCAGCATCTACCACGCCCGGATCGAGTACCCAGCCGCGGTGCAGGAGGCAGCGAAGGCTGGCGAGGCGGTCGATACCACCGGGGGCGGTCACGACGGGACCCTCGACGCCGAGGACAAGACGATCCCGCTGCCCAGGCCTTCCGCAAGGCCACGCCCGAGTACCTCTTAGCGCCGGGCGCAATTTTTGCTCCCGTCACTGCGATATGTATGCAGTGCTGCTTTCGAGCTCGGTTATCGTCCTTGCCTACGTGGCGGCGGCTGCCGTGATCATCCCCGCCATCTCGATGATCGGCTTCGGCAAGGTTCCCAAGTTCCTTCGCCGTGGCCAGGCCCCCAGCAAGACGCGGACCCGGATGGAGGGTGGCGGCCTGCTCCTGATCGGGGCCTTCATCCTGACGGACGCGCTCGCCGCCGACCTCGGCCGGCGGTCGGAGGTTCCGCAGGACTGGATCCTGCTGGTCTGGGTCCTGTTGGCCGGAGGCCTAATCGGGATCCGCTACCTGGCGGGCCGCTCTGATTCGGGCTCCAGCAAACCCGCCGCGTAACCGTCCTGCGGCCCGGTTACGATACTCGCGTGCTCATCCAGATGAGCCGATTCGGTCCGGCATCACTCGCTGCCGGCGTGGATCTGGAGGGGCTCGAGAAGGTGCTGCAACACGGCGCGCGGATGCTCAAGGTCCCAAACGAGACGGTGACGGTGGTGACGCTCACCGGTGATGCCCCTCTTCAGGAATACAACCGACGCTATCGGGGGCTCGATGAACCGACCGATGTGCTGGCTTTCGCCGCGCAGGAAAAGCCCGTCGACCAGCGCTTCCAGGCACCGCCGGGTACCGAGCAGTGGCTTGGTGACATTGTGATCTCGTTGCCGCGCGCCCGCCAGCAGGCGCGGGCGGCCCATCACCCGGTCAATGACGAGGTGCGACTGCTCGCGGTGCACGGGTTCCTGCACTTGCTCGGCTATGACCACGCCGAGCCCGACGAGGAAACTACGATGACGGCGCTCACCAACCGGATCCTTAAGGCCGCGCCGTGACGCCGCACTCCGACGCCGAGTTCGAAGCGGAGCGGATCGGCAGCCCAAGCCGGGCGCGCCGGGTCGATCTGCGCCGGACGCTCTACAGCTTCCGTCATGCCGGCCGCGGCATCGCGTGGGCGCTGTCGACACAGGCGAACCTGCGCGTGCACTTCTTCGCGGCGGTGGTCGTCCTGATCGGGGCGTTGCTGCTGCGCTTTTCTGCGATCGAGTTCGTCGGCCTCGTCCTCTGCTTTGCCGTCGTGATCGCCGCGGAACTCTTTAACACCGCCCTGGAAGTGCTGATCGATTACGCCTGGCCCGAGCACCACCCCATGATCGGGCGAGCCAAGGACGTCGCGGCCGCCGCCGTCCTGGTGGCCGCCGTCGGGGCCGTGGTCGTCGGTATCCTCCTGTTCGCGCGCCACCTCATTCACCTGTCGTGAGCTCCGCCACCGAGGTGGTGAAGGGCGCCCTCGCCGCGCTTTCGGCGAGGGACTGGGAGGGGTTCGCCAGCCGGTTGCACCCGGATGTCGTGCATCGGACGCCCGGGGTCCCCGAGCCCATCCTGGGACGCGATGCCTTCGTCCTGCTCAGCCAGCAGGCGGTCGCGCGAGCGCCGGACGTCAGCTTCGAAATCGAGCGGCTGGTGGCGGAGGATGACACGGTGGTCGTGGTGGGAGAGTGGACCTTCACCGGCCCTGGCGGCAAAGTCCGCCAGCCATCGGTGAGCGTCATCGACCTCCAGGATGGGCTCATCTGGCGGGATTTGGAGTATCTCGGGCTCGCGACCTGAGCCCCCACCCTGCCCGAACGTCTCAAACGCTCGCGTGGCACTAACGTCTCAAACGCTCGTATTGCACTAAAGCGCAACTCGCGTGGGGCGACGCCCCGAGCGCCGCTCGCGTGGGCCGACGGGCCCGCCCCGCAAGCGGGGGAGGGGATAAGGGTTACATTCCCGTGACGGCGCGGATTGCGGTCATCGACGACGAGGCGCCCAACCGCTTTTACCTGCAGACCCTGCTCACTACCGCGGGCTTCGATGTGCAGGTGGCGGCCGGCGGGAACGAAGGCATCGCGCTGGTCGAGAAGGAGCGTCCCGACCTGGTGCTCCTCGACCTGATGATGCCGGAGGTCGACGGGTTTTCGGTGTGCGAGCGAATCCGCAAAGGTCCGGCCGGCGCCGGAACGCAAATCGTGGTGCTGTCCGGCCTGGACGCGGTCGAAGGGAAGATCCGGGCGCTCGAGCTCGGCGCCGACGACTACCTGCTGAAGCCGGTCGAGTCGCGCGAGCTGGTCACGCGGATCAAGGGGATGATCGATCGCGCCGACCGCCTACGGCAGCAGGGGTCGCAGGCGCGGGGACGACTGACGGTCGTCGCCGGCGCCAAGGGCGGCATCGGTACGAGCACGATCGCGATCAACCTCGCGGCCTCGCAGGCGGTTGGCAAAGGGCCCGATGCCATAACGGTGGCGGACCTCGCGGTGCCGGTCGGGACGCTGGGCAGCATGCTGAATATCGAGGCGCCCGACCGATGGGCCTGGGGAGAGGCTCTGGCCGGCGGCGCCAGTGCCCACCGCCTCTCGAGCTACCTCATGCACAATCCGCAGGTCCCGTTTCGCTTGCTTCCCGGCCTGCGTCGTGGTTCGGCTTACCGCGACATTTCATCCGAGACGATCAGTAATTTTGCGACCTCGATGCGTGGTCTGGGGGAAGTGATCGTGGTCGACCTCGGGAACCAGCCGTCGCCGTTCGCGCCGCCGCTGCTGCGCGAGGCCGATGTGATCTGCATCGTGGTCGAACCGGAGATCATTTGCGTCGAACTGACCGCATCATTCCTGGACCGCCTCCGGGCGACCGGCATTCTCAGCCACCGCATCCGGCTCGTGATCTCGAACCCGCACGGCAGCCTGCAGCTGAGCCGCACCGAGGTGGCGGCGGCGCTCAAGATGGAGACGGCCGCCATGATCCTCTACCAGCGCGACGAATTCTCGGCGGCGAGCAAGCGTCGCCTCCCCATCGTCGTGCAGCAGCCGCAAGGTCCGGCGGCCGCGCAGTTCAAAGAATTGACGCAGGCGCTCGCCGCGGTCTGAGCACCGAGCGTCCGGTTCACGGAAGTAAACTGAACGCATTCCATCCGCTTCTACTGCCGTAGAACCGCGCCGTCGCGCGCTTCTTCAGGCGTCCGCTCTCCAGTACCCCGAATTCCGCCGTTATTACGCCGGCCAGGCGGTGTCGGTCGTCGGCACCTGGATGCAGTCGGTGGCGGCCGCCTGGTTGGTGCTGCAGCTTTCCCACAACTCGGCCCTGGCGCTGGCGCTGTTTGGCACCTTCAGCTACGGTCCTGTCCTTGTGTTCGGCCTTTACGCGGGCACGGTCGTCGACCGATTCGCGCATCGCGATGTGTTGTTGCTGACGCAGGTGATCTCACTCACGGGTGCCCTGGTCTACGCCGTGCTGACCGCGTCGCACACCATCACGCTGCCGATCGTCATGGCGTTGGCCGCGGTCATGGGCGTGAACCAGGCGCTCTATTTCCCGGCGCGCCAGGCGACCGTCCTCGAGATGGTGGGTCGTGGCGAGCTCGCCAGCGCGGTCGCGCTCAATTCGGTCGCCTTCAACCTGGCGCGGGTCATCGGACCGGCGCTGGGCGGCATCGTCATCGCGACGCTCGGAGTGGCAGCCTGCTTCTCGCTGAATGCCATCAGCTACCTCGGCGTGATGATCGCGCTCCTCACGATTCGCCGTCGGCCGTTGACCGCCGGCCCACCGCAAACCGCGATCCAGCTTATCGGTGAGGCCCTGCGATACGTGGCTCGCACGCCGACGCTCGCCGGCCTCTTCCTGCTGCTCCTGATCGCCGGTACCTTCGGTGCGAATTTCAACCTGGTGCTCCCGCTCTTCACCCGCGTGGTCTTGCACGCCAACGCCGATACGCTCGGGTATCTGTTTGCGGCGCAGGGCCTCGGGGCATTGATCGGCGCCGTCACGATGACGATTGCCGGAGAATTTCTTCTCGAGGCGCGCCGCATCGTCTTCGGCGCGTTGCTGTTCGCGGCGATGGAGCTCGTCTTCTTGATCGTCCCGGGCTTTACCCAGGCACTCATCCTTTTGCTCGTCATCGGCTGGTCCTTCGCCGTTTACTCGATTGGGACCAACATCATCGTGCAGTTGCGCGCGCCCGACCGCATGCAGGGCCGGATGGTCAGCCTCTACTCGATGCTCTTCATCGGGGTAACCCCGATCGGCAACGTCTTCGCCGCCATCGTCGCGCAGGTCCTTGGGCCGTCGGCGGCCGTCTGGCTCGGCGGTGCGATCACCGCTGCGGCCGGCCTCGCCGTGCTCGCCTACTTCCTCACGAGACCCGATTGAACTCGGTCATCGCGCGGTCGACGCCGTGCTCGATGGTGAAGAGGACGGCGTCGGCGGCCCGGGCGACGATGGCCGCGAGCCGGGTTTGTTCATCGGGGGTAAACGGGCTCAAGACGTAGTCGACGCCGTTGCCGGGCGGACGGCCGATGCCGACGCGGAATCGGGTGAAGTCCCGGGTGCCGAAGGAAGCGATCACCGAGTCGATCCCGTGGTTGCCGGCGGAGCTGCCACTCTTGCGAATGCGCAGCCGGCCGAAGGGATGATCGAGGTCATCGTGGATGACGAGCGTCCGCTCCAGGGGCACGCCGTATTTCGTCCGCAGCGCCTTGGCCGCCAGGCCCGACTGGTTCATCATCGTCTGCGGCTTGGCCAGCACCAGCTCGCGATCGCCGACCCGGATCCGCCCGGTGAGCGATTTGGCAGCCTTGTCCGTGAGCCGGGCGCCGTAGCGCCGCGCCAGCTCGTCGACGACCAGGAAGCCGATGTTGTGCCGCGACCGTTCGTACTCGCGGCCGGGATGGCCCAGGCCGATCACGAGCCAGCGATCGGACGCCGGCGGCGGCGCCGGTTTGCGGCGGAACATCGCCCCGTAGCGTAAAGCACCCAAAAGGGGTCTCTTCAAGGCACGTTGCATTGTCGCCAGCCGTGGACGCCTATGACCGAGTGTTCGGCCCCCGATCGATTCGTGCGCGCCTCTGGGCCGCCGGCCTGTTCGCGCTGCTGGTCGCGGTCGTCGCCTGGTTCTTGCCGGCCCAGCCCTACCAGGCACCCTGGGCCTGGATCAGCTTCATCGGCATGTGCATCGCCGACGACTTCCTCCTCGGCTCGCGCGAGGAGGCGCGTTGGGGCGAACTGCCGAAGGTCGCGCTGCTAGCAGCGGTGATCGTCTTTCGGCGCCATCCTGAGATCCCAGTCCTGGTCGCGCTTGTCGCGGCACCCCTCGGCAGCCTGCTCAAGGGGCAATCGTGGACGACGCAACTGACCTCCACCGCGCAGTGGGTGCTGGCCGCGGTCATTGGGGCTGCCACCTTTCGGCTGGTCGGCTTCGCTGACACGCCTCACTTCGTGGCGGCGACTGCCGCGCTGATGCTCGCCTACTTTGCCCTGGGGCCGGTGCTGACTGCCGTGATGGAGTCCCGCCTCACCGCCACCGATTTCGCCAGACGGTTTGCCGACCACTGCCGGCTCGCCGTCCTGTATGAGGTCGCAGCCGTGGGGCTGGCGCTCGCCTGGCGCACGCCCTCGCTGGAACCGGCCGCCCTGAAGGTGGCCGACGGCGCGCTGGTTACGGTGGCCGGTCTCTTTGGCGGCTACCTGCTTGGTGGTCGGTCGGGCCGCATGTTTGCCGGCGGCGTTCCCGTGCCGATGCATCCCCTCGTGGCCGCCGGAGCCGTGCTTTTGCTCAGCGCGCTGATGCCCGCACCGTTCTCGTGGCTGCTTCCCCTCGCCCTGGCGATCGTCGGCGGCATCTGGGCCGTCTGGCGACGGGTCTGGCCGGTTGCCTGTGGCGCGCTCGGCGCCTACTGCAACGAGGTCGTCCGCGCCGCGAACGGCGGCCAAATGCCGGTGGACGGCCGCGGGGCGATCACTGACATCGGCAGCAGCGCGAACACCTACGTCCCTGCCGATGCCTATACGAACTTCGCCTGGCTGGACGACCGGTTCCACTTGCCGGCGCCGTTTCCGGGCATCGCCAGCGCGGGCGACATCTTGATTGCGATCGCGATGGCGTGGTTGGTCGCGAGCCTGATGTTGCGAGGTGCTGGAGAAGGCGTTGCCGACGATGACATGGCGACACCTACCTCCGCCGAGGCCCGTGCCGCCGCGTGATTTTAACCGCTAGGCCGCAAGGCCCTTGCGCGAAGCCTCCATACATGGTTGCGTGGTGCGCGGATGGGGTTCTGGCTCTTACTACTCGCGCTTCTCAATCCGGTAGCGACCGGACCGGACCTCGCCGCCACCGGTTTATCGACGCAACCGGTCGAGGTCTACGAGCTGGTCCGGCCGGCGCCGATGCCACCCACGATCAAGGCGCGGTCGGCCATCCTCCTGGATCTCGACACGGGTAGCGTCCTGTACCAGCAGGACGCGCATGGCCGGCATGCCCCGGCCAGCTTGTTGAAGGTTGCGACTGCGTTAGTGGCGCTCGAGCATCTGGGTCTCGACCAGGTTGTCGCGGTTCCAGCGTCGATCGATCAGCTGCCATGGGACTCGACACGGATGGGACTGCGCGCGGGTGAGCGCCTGACCGTTCGCGAGCTGCTCTACGGTCTGTTTCTGAACTCGGGCAATGATGCCGCTATCACGCTGGCGGAGGCGGCCATGCCACGCGCGAACTTTGTCGCGTTGATGAACGCGAAGGCCGCACAGCTCGGGTTGGTGGACACCCGCTTCGTCAATCCCATCGGGCTCGACGACCCTGGTCAATACACCTCGGCGGCCGACCTGGCCACGATCTCGATCGAGTTGATCACGCGGTTCCCTGACGTTGCCACGATTGCCTCGACGCCGCGCCTGACGCTCCCGGCCACGGCCACCCACCACGCGTACATGCTCTACAACCTGAACCAGCTGATCCGCACCTATGCCGGCGCGACCGGGCTCAAAACCGGCTGGACCGGACGGGCCGGCGGCTGCCTGATCGCCACTGCCACGCGGAACGGGCGTCATCTTCTCGTGGTCGTGATGGCGTCACCTTCCATCTTTGGCGAGGCTGCGTCGTTGCTCGACTACGGCTTCGCGTTTTAAGCGGGGGAACCGATGGTAAGCTGACCTGCGAACGCCCCGGCTCCGTGCCGCGGGCGCATTTTTGCATGGTTTCACGTCGGTGACGGACACGTTATTCGATCTGATCGATCGCCTCCCGGCCCGCAGCCGGCTTGAGGCGTGGTGGAACGCGCCCATCGGCGGCCTGGAGGCGCACGGCGTTCCGGCGAGTGCGCTGCCTGTCTTGGCCGCCTGGCTCGCGATTCGAGCAAAGCGGCCCGTGCTCGCTCTGGTGTCGGACCCCGAAGGGTCGTTTCAGGAAGCGGGCGGATGGTTTCGCGAGGACGTTCGCATCGTGGTCTTCCCCGCAGTGGAAACGCTGCCCTTCGACCGCCTCGCGCCGGATGAGGAAACGGTTCGGCGACGGCTGGAGGCGATCGATGCGCTCGGCCGCGGCGAGCCGGTGGTCTGCTTTAGCTCCTGGCCTGCGATGACCCGGCCGACGCTCGCCCCCGAAGCGTTGAAACGCTGGAGCTTCACGCTGAAGCCGGGCGAGACCTACTCCCTCGATGACCTGCTGCACCGGCTCACGACACTGGGGTACCGTCGTGAGCCGCTGGTTCAGGCACGCGGCGAGTTCAGCCTGCGGGGCGGGATCCTTGACATTTTCCCGCCCGACCGTCGGCGCCCGATCCGCGCCGAGTTCTTCGGCGACGAGCTCGAGTCGCTCCGCGAGTTCGAAGTGGAATCGCAGGGTTCGGTTGGCAGCATCGCGGCCGCGCGAGTTCTTCCGGCCGCGGAGCTGGTCCTGACTCCCGAGTCGATTGCCGCGGCCGATGCCGCCCTGCGCCAGCTCGACTTCAGCAATACCCTGCCGGAGGTGCGGGACCAGTGGCTGGCGGACATCGAGCGTGTCCGGTCGAGCGCCTACTTCGATGGCATCGAAGGCTTCCAGGCCTATCTCGACCGATCGCAGCCGACGCTGCTGAATCACCTCCCGCCCGACGCCTTGATCGTCTCCATGGACGGGCGGCGTTCGCTGACGCTGGCGGAGCAGCGCGAGCAAGAACTGCGGGAGCTGGTCGAGGTGGAGATCGGCCGCGGCGAGCTCCCGCAGCAGCTGCGTTCCGGGCTGGTGGCCGTCACGACTCTGCGCGACACCGTGCTCAACTGGCGGCGTCTCGAAATCGCGAGAGGCGCCGACATCGGCACCATCGACCTGGGATTCGAACCAGTGGACGCCTATGCCGGACGCATGGACGCGTTTTCTGACCGCGTGCGCACGGATTCGCGGGCAAAATCGCGGGTTTTGATCGTGACGCAGCAGGAACCCCGGCTTCGTGAACTGCTCGAGGATCGCGATGTCTATCCGGCGGGTGGCGTCTTTGCCTGGTCACAAACCCCCCTGTCCCCCGGCCTGGTCGTCCTCGGCAACCAACCCGTGGCGCAGGGCTTCCGGATGCCATCGCAGCAGCTCGAGGTCTTTGGCGACACCGATCTCTTCGGCGGACTGCGCCAGCGGGTGCGCCGCGGCGTAGTGCGGGCGCGCTCGGCGACCTGGGACCTGGAGTTTGCGCCCGGCGACCTGATCGTCCACGTCGACCACGGCATCGGGCGCTTCACCGGCATGCGGTTGATGGGCGAGGACGGACAGGAACGCGAGTACATGCAGCTCGAGTACGCCGACGGCGACAAGCTCTTCGTCCCGGTCGAGCACCTCGACCGCGTTCAAAAATACGTCGGCGGCGGCGATGCGGCGCCGAGGTTGCAACGCCTCGGTTCGGGCGACTGGGACCGAGCCAAGCGCAAGGTGCGGGAGTCGGTGGAAGCCGTGGCGCACGACCTGCTCGATCTCTACTCCAAACGGCAGCTCGTCGAAGGCCATGCCTTTTCCGAGGACGGGCCGTGGCAGCGGGAGCTCGAGCAGTCGTTCGCCTACGACGAGACGCCGGACCAGATCCGCGTGATGGAGGAGATCAAGGCCGACATGGAGGACTCGCGGCCGATGGACCGGCTGCTCGCCGGCGACGTCGGCTTCGGCAAGACGGAGCTGGCCGTGCGCGCCGCCTTCAAAGCCGTGATGGATGGCAAACAGGTCGCGATTCTGGTGCCGACCACGGTCCTCGCGCAGCAGCACTACCTGACCTTTGGCGAGCGGTTCCAGTCCTTCCCGGTCAAGGTCGACATGCTCTCGCGCTTTCGCTCCGATGCCGAGGCGACGGACATCTTGCGCCGGCTGCAGATCGGCGAGGTCGACGTCGTGATCGGTACCCATCGCCTGCTGCAGAAGGACGTGCGCTTCAAGGATCTCGGGCTTGTCATTCTCGACGAGGAGCAGCGCTTCGGCGTCATGCAGAAGGAGAAGCTCAAGCAACTGCGGGCCTCCGTGGACGTGCTCTCCCTATCCGCGACGCCGATCCCGCGCACGCTGCACATGGCGCTGGCGGGCATCCGCGATCTCTCGGTGATCCAGACCCCGCCTGAGGAGCGGCTGCCGATCAAGACCTTCGTGACCGCCGACGATGACGACCTGATCAAGGAAGTCATCCAGCGCGAGCTGCAGCGAGGCGGCCAGGTCTTCTACGTCTACAACCGAGTACAAACGATCAAGAAAGCCGAGGAGCGGGTCAAGCGACTGGTCCCGCAGGCTCGCGTGCTGGTGGGTCACGGCCAGATGCCAGAGACCACGCTGGCCGATGTCATGGTGAAGTTCATCAAGGGCGAGGGAGACGTGCTGGTGTGCTCCACCATCATCGAGTCGGGACTGGACATCCCGAACGCCAACACGATCGTCGTGGTGGACTCCCATCGCATGGGGCTGGCGCAGCTGTATCAGCTGCGAGGCCGGGTTGGGCGTGCCGGTCAGCGCGCCTACGCCTATTTCCTCTACAACCCAACCAAGTCGCACACGGAGAATGCCGACAAGCGGCTCGATGTCATCGCCGAGCTGCACGACCTGGGCTCGGGGTTCAAGCTGGCGCTCAAGGACCTGGAGATTCGAGGCGCCGGGAACTTGCTCGGCGTCGAGCAGCATGGCGCCATCGCGGCCGTTGGGCTGGAGCTCTACAACTCCATGCTGCGCGAGGCGGTCGAGTCGCAGAAGAGCGGGATGCCGGTCGAGATTCCGGCGGGACTCACGCTCGATCTGCCCATCGAGCACTTCCTGCCACACGAATATGTCCCCGATGAGAAGCTGCGCCTGCAGGTCTATCACGATCTGGCCGAGATCGATGACGAGGAGGGATTGGCCACGGCCGAGCGCAACCTGGTGGATCGATTCGGCAAGCTCCCCACGCCGGTGCGCAACCTTCTCTTTGCGTTGCGCGTCAAGCGACTGGCGCGTGCCGCCGGGGTGGCGGCGGTCGAGACCGATGGCGATTGGCTGGTGATGCGGCTGCCGGCCGGCTGGAACGGCGACGAGCGGAGGCTGGAAGCGCAGTTCCGCTCGATCCTCTATGTGCGATTCGGCAAGGTCCGGATCTCGCTCACCCAGGCTGGCCCCCAGTGGAAAGAGCGCCTGATCGACGTGTTGGGCGAGATCGAGCGGCTTGGAAGGATCGCGGTGGCCGTCTAGTCCGTCCGCTACGGGGGCGTCGCCCCACGCGAGTGGCGCTCTACGGATAAAAAAGTCAAGCATTCACTCCTTTTCAGCCGGTTCGGGAGGGAGTATGCTGACTGCAGACGCGGTCGACCCCCGGGAGAAGAGCGGAGGTTGAGGATGGGATCTCCGCCGCGCATCCGGCCTTTGGCCCTCGAGTCGCTTCCTCATTGGGGCGGCCGCGTCGGCTTGCCGGCGGCGGGCAGCCACCAACGATCGATAGGCGGCTTCGGCTTGCTGCAAGACCGCCTCTTCTTGAGCAGCTCGACCTGGCGCCACTTCCGTGCGTTCAGGCTGGGTCGGAGCCACTGGTAATCGGTGTCCTTGCCGAGCAGATGCCAGGCGAGGACCGCGAGCTTTGGTGAGATCGATCGGCCTCGACGTCCACAAACACTTTGCGGAGGTGGCGATCGACCTGCCGGGCCAGGGGATCGTCAACCGACAACACCTCCCGGGTTGCACACCCGCGGGCACCACGACACCGACGGATTCGCGCTCGTGGCGCAACCGGGTGAGTCGCAGCGGCGGCCAGTTAGTGCCATACGAGCGTTTGAGACGTTTAGCATGGTGGCCGTGGAAACACGACGCGTCGTCACCACCGGTCGAAAATGGGAGCGCATCGTCGGCTACGCGCGCGCAGTGCGCGTCGGCCCCGTGATCGAGATCTCGGGCTGCGCCCCGACGGCCGACGACGGGTCGACCGTGGGCGACAACGTCTATGAGCAGACCCGGCAGTGCCTGCGTGTCATCGGCGAGGCGCTCTCCGCCGTCGGGGCTGGCTTCGATGACGTGACCCGCACCCGCATCTTTACCACGGTCCCACGACGCTGGCGCGAGATCGGCCGGGCGCACGGCGAGGTATTCGGCGCCATCAAGCCGGTCACCACGCTGGTCGGGGTGCGGGGATTCCTCGATCCCCTGTGGCTGGTGGAGGTCGAGGCCAGCGCCTATCGTGCCGAGCGATAGGCGGGCGCGGCGAACCGCGCTCTGGGGCATCATTGCCGCTGTCTTCCTGGTGGGAACCGGCGTCGGTTCGGTGCTGCCCATCCTGCCGCTCTTCCTGCGGGAGCGTGGTGGCTCCTACGCGATGGTGGGCGTGGTCGTGGGTGCAAACCTGGTCGCCCAGTTCATCGGGCAGTACCCCGCGGGCCGGCTGTCCGATCGCTTCGGCCGCGCACCGCTGATGATCGGTGGCCTGGTGGTGGCGGGGCTGGCGATCGCGGCCTTCGCCCTGCCGCTATCGATTGGCTGGCTGATCGCGCTGCGCTTCACCCAGGGCCTGGGGGCTGCGGCCTTTCGTCCGGGGTCGCGCGCCGTGGTGGCCGACCTGGTGCCGGAGGGGGAGCGTGGGATCGCCTACGGTTGGCTCTCGGGGGCGGACATGGGCGGGCTGATCTTTGGGCCGGCGCTGGGCGGAGTGCTCGCGGTGTTCGGGCGGGTCATCGTGTTCGAGGCGACCGGGGTTGCCATGTTGCTGGCCGCGGTAGTGGTTGCTTTTGCGCTGGATCCTCGCCGGCGGCCGATGACCGCCGCGCGGACGATTGGGCCCGCGCCATCAAGTGAGATGCTGCGCGCGGGCGTCGCCGCGGTGCGTGGCCTGGTGATGGTGTCGATCGGGATCGGGTTCCTCTATGGCGTGTACAACGTCGTCTGGAGCCTCTTCATGAAGGCGATTGGCGCCACCGACTGGGAGGTCGGCCTGTCGTTTTCGCTGTTCGCGCTGCCGCTGGTGTTGACTGCGCCACTGGCCGGCTGGGCAGCGGATCGCATGGATCGTCGCTGGCTGGGTGCCGGTTCGACCGCCACCAGCTGCTTGATGGCCCCGATCTATCCGTTACTGCACAGCGTGCCGGCGGTCATCGGGGTGGGGGTCGTCGAGGCGACGGCGGCCGCGTTCGCCGAGCCGGCGATCAACGCCTTCCTGATGAGTGCGGTGTCCCCCGACCAACGCGGTCGAGCGGCGGGCACTGTCGGCACAGCGGAAACGGCGGCCAAGGCGGTCGGCGCGCTGCTCGGTGGCGGTCTGTTCGGGCTGGGGGTCGGTGTGCCGTTCGTGGTGTCGGCGGTGCTGGGCGTGGGCTTCATCCTGGCCAGCCTTCCCTGGTTGCGCGCGGCCGGGCGGGACGCCGGGTTGCGACCGGCGTTCGCGGTGACGGGCCATGGCTGACGACGTCGAGCGGGTCGCGGCGCTGGTCGAAGTCGTGCGGCGGCTCCGTGCGCCGGACGGTTGTCCGTGGGACCGCGAGCAGACGCATGCCTCGCTGCGGGCGACCATGCTCGAGGAAGCCTATGA
>Ga0207684_10000561_pt1 | contig 45510 bp, 51 predicted proteins | sample KBSK5501metaG_FD_184342 | JGI IMG/M metagenome (GOLD analysis project Ga0207684, IMG submission 184342) | Corn, switchgrass and miscanthus rhizosphere microbial communities from Kellogg Biological Station, Michigan, USA - KBS K5-50-1 metaG... | ecosystem: Host-associated > Plants > Roots >... | reverse complement strand
GCTTCCAGCCCGCTTGTTTGAGCTCCCAGGCGCGTCGCCGCCGTCCTTCGCGCCAGTCCAGCCGGGCCGTCTTAGTACTCATGACGCCAACGTACCATCTCTTTACCAACCTGTACAGGGATCAGTAGAACTTCGTCCAACGTCTGAACTATCTGCTCATGAGCCTGCTTCATCGTCTTGGCGATAGCTGTTGCGACAAACTTGTTGTCACGAGCGTAGCCCATGCTCTTGTCAGCGGCGTCTTGATGTTGTCCTCGCAGGAACTCCAACTGCTTGCGGTGGATGCTTGGCATGTCGCTCTCCTACACTGTTTATGAATATCCAGCAGGCAATGTATCACGCCCCGAATCTAACTCGCTAGCCTCTGGCGGTCGGCCACAGCGCGGACAGAACGAGAATCACCATTGTCAGGGCATCAATCCCCAATGTGAAGTAGCTCGCCACGGTGAAGGGAAGCTGGTAGACCTCTGCCAGCGGGAGAGGTTGGTGCGCGAAGAAGCTGTAGAGGATGCCAAAGCGGACGGCGATGGTAGCCACGAACAGCGCCTCGTAAACGCGCAAGTACCGAGCGAGGAAGGTCTCCATCGGAATCTCCTTCTTGGTCGCGTGGACGATGCCACGCTGGACGTATCAAGTCTGGTTCAGGGGTCGCGATTGACCCCACACAGAGCAGGCGGGAGGGTTGGTTGCTGTGGTCGCACGTAGGCGCGGAAGCTGTCTCGCGGCTGTCGGCGGTGGGGACTGGGTGTGGTCGCGTATACCTCGGTCTACGAGGTCGCGGTGATGGTCCTTCGCCGGTCGCGCGAATGTGCGCCTGAGGCACGAACTGGCTTTAGCCAGTGGCCTCTCGTACGCCCGTCATGCGTGTCTCAGAAGTTCGGAAGCTCGTCGCTGAGGTCCGCAATGGAGGGCAGTGTCGGTAGTGCCGATGTTGGCCCACTTTCACTAAAACTCTCCTGATTCACCCGTATAGAGGATTTGCTTGAATCAGGCTCAGAAGCGGCACTATCGGCACTGCGGACAAGATGACAGCCTCGCAGCCAGCGCTTCCCATTCGCCCGCTGCTTGCGGTAGTTGCGTGCCTCCGCGCGCTTGGGAAACTCCTTGTCGCTGAGGTACGGCACACCATTCGCGCGTTGCCACTGGAGAAACGCCTCATAGGCGACCTTCTGCTCGACGCGCCCATCCTCATCGGGAACCAGCACATCCTCGAAGAAAGCCAGGTACTCGTCTTCTTCTTCTCGGTACTCGCGTGTGGCATCTTTGACCGCCGTGGCGTCGCCGAGTCCGTCACGTTGCCAGGCGAGACAGCCCGCCAGCAGCCAGTTGAGGATGCCCGACGCCTCAGACGCGAGTTTCTCAGACAACCCTTCCTCACGACGGCCCTCAAAGCTGACAGTGAACGGAATCAGCCGGATGCGCCGCCAGATGCCTGTCGTCGTCTCACGCACCGTTGGACGTTCGTTGGTAGACATCCACAGCTTGAACAGCGGCACGAGGGTGAAGGGCATCTTGTGGAGTTCGCGAACCTGCATCGGGTCGCCGCCAGTCAGTTCCTTGACCTTCGGAGTGTCCAGTTCCCCGCCTTTCGGCTCCTGGGCCGTCACAAACCGCGCGCCCACCAACGCTGCAATCTCCGGGTTGGCGCTGCTCCCGTTGCCGTACGGGTTGCTCATGAGCGCGTCGGCCTTGAGCGGCTTCGCGTAGTCGCCGAGAATCCGCATCATGACTCCGAGGAGTGTTGACTTGCCGTTGGCCCCGCTGCCGAAGCAGGTGAAGAACACCTGCTCGGACGTGTCTCCCGTCAGGGTGTAGCCCAACGCCCGCTGCACGTAGGCAATGAGGTCCTGGTCGCTGCGGAAGACTTCGCCGAGGAACTGGTCCCAACGAGGCGCGGTCCCCTGAGGGTCGAACGTCACATGCGCCATCTTCGTCAGCAGGTCCGCAGGTTGATGGTCCCGCAGTTCTCCAGTGTGGAGGTCCAGCGTGCCGTTCAGTACGTTCAGCAGGTAGGGGTCTGCGTCGAAGTCGTGTAGCTGCGCCGCGATGCCTGGCTCCGACCGCGCCAGGCGCAACATCGCCTGGAGGCGTGGCTCTGAGAGCGACCGACGCGCATGGTCGAGCAGGTCCATCTGTCGTCTGCCTTCCGCGCAGGTAGCAGCTTCCTGCAACATCTCCCGGACGCACGCCTTAGCGCATTGCATGGCATGGCCGTCCGCCTGTCGGACCCATCTGCCGCCGCTATACGCCAGCCAGCCCCACTCCGGCACATACCTCAGCCGCCAGCCGTAGAGTCGAGCGAGCCGCTGCGCGTTGCCGGTGTCGGTGAACTCAACTTCTGGCGGAACGCTGAGAGCGGTGACGCGGCTCGCGGGGTCGCGCGCCTCCCGCAGATAGGCTTGCCGCAGGCTCGCTAGCGCCTCGGTCACTGAGTACGCATGGTCGCCAGCCGACTAGACCTGCCCCGCGTAGGCGACCATCGACTCCCATGCCGCTTCCTCTGAGACGCCACTATCGCGGAGTTGACACGCAAGCCAGAACCCCGTCGTATTGCGCGGCTGTCCGTCAGTAGAAACCTGTTCTAGCGCCTTCGCGAGCCAGTAGTGGGCATCCTCAGCCGTCTCGATGCGTTGCAGGGCTGCTGGCTTCGACGCTACTGCCTTCGTGGAGGTCATGCGCTCGGCTAGCTGCGCTGGTAGCGGAGCGAGTGGCATGTCGGCTTCCCACACATAGGTATTCCCGCTCATATGCTGACTCGGCGCAGCGACGATGTAGCCGCCATCGGCCCGCACGTCGATTCCCTGGGCTATGCGGTTGGAGCTAGAGGGAATGTCGCTATCCTTCGGATACGCAAAATACAGGTGCCAGCCTCCTCCACCCGTCTGAACCGTTGCGGTGGTGGGACAGCCTCCTATTGCCTCCAACGTGCCGCCATGGCGAGGGTCCACATCGACCACCACGAGTCCGCTCTCGCGTCCAGTGGCGATGCCGATGTTTGCGTCTGGCCATTGCTGCCACCATGCGCGAATCTGGTCCGCATCGGTGGTCGCGTCCTTGAAGCCATTCGGGGTGCGAGGGTGTTTGCCTGCCTTGCTGCACGTCGCACTACGGCAGGTACAGCCATCTCGTCCAATGCCATGCAGCGGGAAGACGCGCAAGCCACGCTGTGCGTAGTCGAGCGCCGCCGACTCGTAGGTGTTCCGTTCCATCGTGGTCTGTGCTACCATGTGATTGTCTCCTACAGGTGATGAGGCTCATACGACGTTCCCGCGTCGTGTGAACCGTAGTGATGCGGCCTGCTTCGGTGCGTGCCAACGCACTGTCGTGGGCCGTTGTCGTTGTTATTCCGTCTCATCGGCGCTAGCCATCCGCCCACGCACGTAGCGCAGGCTGGCGAGGTAGCGTCGCAGGTCGGTTGGGACCTCAGCTCGGCCCCACTGCTGGAACAGTTCGGCCATCGGCTCAGCGTCAAAGACAAAGCGCAGCCGTTGCCGTGTTCCGTCCCGGCGTACCCCGCGCAGGTCCAGTCCACTCGTGATGGCGTAGGCGGCGAGGTAAGGGTCAGTGACCCCCATCGTGTCGTTCAAGGTGTCGCTCCTCTGTACTGGTGGTGAAGAACCGAGCACATCGCTCCGGCTCTGTCGTGTTGTTGGCCCTGCTCCTTGCACGCTCCTCTCTGAGTCGAGGGCTAGCAGCGCGCCAGCCCTCTCGTTACAGCTATCGCTACCGCTTCGCTAAGCGGCGTCATTCTCGTGTGTCAGTCCGCGTTCGGCCAGCCACTCTCGCCGATATTTCCCCGCCGTGGTTTCCGACACTCCAGCGCGTTGGGCAATGACCGACTTCGATGCGCCTGGAGTTCGGCTCAACACGGCGTACACCCGCTCGCGTGGCGACTTCACGACAGCGAGGCCAGGGCGCTCTGCGTTCTCTTTTGGGGTTGGGGTGCTGGTCGTTGCGGATATGGTGCGTTTCTGACGTCTGCCCAATGCTGCGTGACGCACAGCCTGGACAACGCCGACGGCCCCCACCGCCTTGAGTTCGCGCGCACGCTGGCGTAGCGGCTCCAGTTCAATCTGGCGCAGGAGTGTCGCCTTCTCATCCTCGACTGACTGCGCAGGGGGATGGAACCGATTGAACCCACTCAGCGCCACGAGGAAGACCGCCAGTCCCGCACGCTGGAGCGTCCAGGCCACCTCGTCAATCCCCAACCGGGCCAACGCCTCGGTCTCAGTGAGATGGAACGCCTGCTGGAAGCCAAACGCTGAGGCGGACAGGAAGCCCACATAGCCGAGCGCGCATCCCAACAGGATGAAGCCCAACACTGCCAGCCAGCGGCCTTCCCGCGCCGCAACGCGACACTTGTACCAAGCCGAGATGAGTTGCGCATCCGCGCCCACCCCCATTGCTCCAGCCCACAAGTACAGGAGCCAGGGCACGGTCAGGAGGAGCCGTCCTCCGCTGAGCAAATCGATAATGGCGATTCCGAGGCTCAGTGTCAGGAGTGGGCCAGACAGAAGTCCGACCAGTTCCTCCAACCACACAATCACGCTGGCAAGACCGCCAAGTAGTGGGAAACCGTCATGGGGTCTCGTAGACCCCGCTTCGTTCGTCATGATGTCCTCCGTGGAGATGGAGAACACCGGACAAGGCACGGAGCGCGTTTGACATCGCTGCAGGTGCGGCGGTATCGTGTTGCGCAGCCCGACGCCGCCAATCCCGGTGTTCGGGTCAGAGTCCCTCGGCTGTTACCGCAGTCGGGGGCCTCGTCGTTGTGAGGCCGAATGGCCTCCTGGAAAACAAAAAGCCAGCAGAGCGCGGTGCAGAGCTGGTGAATCAAGGCTATTCGGTTGTCTGGTCAGTCTACGAGTCCGTGTTACTCCTTCCATGTCGCGGTGTGTAGACGATGCCGTCGAGCACGGCCTTCACCACGCGCGGTTCAACGAGGATGACCCTGCCCAGGCGCTGATGCGGAATATGCCCAACGCGGACATGGTGAATCAGCGCGTCATAGTTCACGCCGAGCAGACGGGCAGCTTCCGCAAGGCTGACATGCTTCTTGATGGGTATGCGTCACTCCCTTCGATAATACGGACAACTCGCTGTAGGGTTGCAGGTTACTAGCGTGGGATACACCATCCCCTACTATCAGTGTACGCACATGCGACTGGGGGAGACCTCCCACAGTCCTATCACTCGGAATTCAGGATTCATGCGGCTTTGCGCCGTTGTACGTCCCCAGATGACCGTGTTCTTGTGTTCCAGTTTTGGAAAACTCATGCACAAGACTCGCGCTCGCATCGTCAATACGTCCCCTTGCCAGGTACGAGATGATGCGCCTATTCCTTGGTGTACACGGAAGACTTCTTCCACACGTGCGCATCCAGGTCTACACCGAACACCTGTGAGATGGTGTCCACATCTCGCTGCGCCCTGCCTTCCAGCAGGTCTGGCTCCTCCTGAGGTACGCCCAATGTGACATCAGCTCGATGGAGCCACATCGAGCAACATAGACGCCCGAATTGGTCATAGCTGGCGTGCTCCCATTCGGTGTCAAGGACCAGTTCCCAGGCTGTCGTCTCGTCCCCAATGCGGAATGTCAGGTCCGTGCTCAACCGGCAGCTTCCAGCGTGGAAGTCATCAGCCACTTCTCGCAGGCTGAACAGGCGCTCCTGCGGCATGGATTGGGTCGTTGTTTCCATGTCAACCTCCATTCAGCTGGGCAACAGGCCACGATTTCCTCGTGCAAGTCTACACCGTGCTCGCTCCCGTCAGATGCCTGCGTTGGGGCACAGTGGCTAGTGCGCAGTGTCCCTCTACCCCACTAAACTGTCATTTAATGGAGTATGGAAGTGAGGAATCAAGCGGGTTGGGTCCATGCCTTCCGTGACTCTCCGCAATCCCTCGCTCACAGCGTTGGGGACTTGACTTGCTTCGGTGCTGCCGTTTGGCGTGTGCGCGTGTAGGTAGACAAGTCACAAAAATTCCGGGTGGGGAATGGTCAATACTGCCAGCTTGCTTGGCATCTGTTCCGTAGTGATAGACTGGTGGGAACTGGCTAGATAAAGAGAAAAAGCCCCTCGCTGAAGCGCCTATGGCGGGAGAGTGGGGACGTGGTCTCGACTACTCCCCACATCCTGGCTGGAGCGCCCCAGGGCGAGACCATGTACCTCAAGCGGCGTATCCCAACGAGAACACACCCACAGCGAAGGTGGAAGGAGAACCGCAATGGAGTGGTGGGCCTTCAATCTGACGCTCGACGACGGGCGGAAGCTGTCGTGGGAGGCGACGGGCAAGACGTCAACCGACGCCATGCGGGAGCTTGCCTACTGCTGGATGAAGCGGTGGGGCGACGCCGCCGATTTCAGGGGAGCGGAATTAACTACCATCGAATGTCTGGGTCGGCTTGACGCTGAGTTGGACCAGTCTGCGCCAGTCACCAGCAAGCTGCGGGTAGCGGAACCCTGACAGGCACCTATGGGACCGACGTTCGAGAGCACGATTCGGGTGCGCACTCTCGACGACTCAAGCTTCTTCAGTGATAACTCGCTGCCAAACCTCCCCGACATGCTCACCTTGACCGATGTGGAAAGCGGCGATTCCACAGTCATGGGGGTGACGGGTGGAATCCGTCAGCGCCGCGCTGGCGCTTGCGCTGAAACGGTCTCAGGCAAGTAGTTGACGGAGGCCAGCCCATGACAGAGCCGGTGCGCCTGTTCGTCTCGCATCATCACAGCCCAGAAGAGGATACCTTCACCGCTCGATTGGTCGAATTTCGCATCACATGAGACCCGCTGCACGCGCAAGGTCGTTGGGGTGACCATGTGCGGCTCATCCGCGCCTGGGCCATATGTGACCCTTGTAGGTTGGAGTAGAATGGCGTCAGGCTGTCGGAGGCGAGAGGAGCGTGGACCGGGGGTGCACCGATGGCGAATTACTGCGCCCACTGCGGGCACGAGCTTCGGGACGGCGACAAGTTTTGTGCAGAGTGCGGCACACGAATCGGTAGCCCTGCCTCATCTCCGCAGCGCCCACAGTGGGAGACCTGCGAAATCACGTATCGGGAGGTTCAGCAAGCAGGTTTATTCACCAGGGCGCAGGGTCAATTCGTTGCAGTAGCTCTGGGGCGCGTTGGCCGCTATGTCGCAGCGGAGTCTGAGGTCTTTTCGGCTGGCGACAATGGTGAGCCAGACCTCAATGAGCCAGAGCACGTGACAATCTTGACCGCCCTCATCAACCGGCTCACCGCTGATGGCTGGGTCGCGCTGCCGGAGAAAGTCCCACACCCGGTGTTCGGCTACCTCTGGTTCGGCCACAAGTTCCGCCGGCTCGTGAGAACCTGACCGCGCTACACAGCTTGAAGCGACGCGGCTATCCTCACCAGGCAACTGGAGACTGGCAGGAGGAATAATGTGGCGACGGTGTACGGCGTCTTCGGCGACGGGTTGGACGACGACCAGCGGCGGCGTCTCGAAGACCTCATCAATGAGGAGATAGCCAAGCGCGGGATTGCCGACCGGGCGCGGGTAACGGTGAGTGAGTCGGCTGCCCTGCTCTCGTTCGCGCCTGCCTGGGACACTGAACTTAACGACGCAATTGACGCCGGAATCGACAGGTTCCGTGCAGAGGAGTAGGACATTGAAGGTGATGTACGAGCCGGGATATGAATACCGGACAGAGGAGGTCCGGTGGAATGGCCGCGACTACCATCGGCGCAGGGGAATGTACCTCTGGCCGATACCGTGGGGGCATGGCCGACCACCGGAACACTTTATCCCGCAGTGGCAGGCGCAGGGTTGGGAGGTCGTGGACATGCAGATGACATCGTACATCAAGCTCAACAAAGCGCACATCACCTTGCGGCGACCAAAAAGGTAGAGGCGGGCAACCATGTGGGAGTATCAGACGCACTACATCGGCGGTGGACCGTTCAACATCCGTCATCACGAGCTGGCGCAGGACAAGAAATACCTGGCGTGGCTGGAGCAGATGGGCCGGGATGGTGGGAACTCGTCTCGGCGAGTCCCAACGTAGAGGATGGCACGACGCGGGGAATGACGCTCATCTTCAAGCGACCACTCAAACAGCCAGACCCAACGAGATGGTAGAGGAGAGCCACAATGAACGAGGATGTGGTACGGGCCAGTCGTGACTCTCATGCTACGGCCATGCTCTATTCGGCGCAGATTGCACTCCAAGCCATCAAGGAGGTGGTGGAAAACGACCGTGGCCCGATGGGACTTGATGACCCCGAACTTGCTGCGAAATACGACAGCGCGGTGAAGCTCATTGAGGTGCTGAATCATCAACTGGATGCGATAAGTCAGCACATAGGTGCGAAGTACAACTAAGCCACCCTGCCAGTAGGTCCAGGCCGTCGTCTGCCTTGTCCTCGCCCTTCGCGACACGCTGCTTGTGTGTGATAGCGAACTTTATGTCGAGCAAGCATCTCGCCAATCCCGGCGCGCTTGTACCATGGACGTTTGCTGCGGGGGAGGGAACTGTCTTGAAAGGCGTGTTGACCTGGGATATATTTATGAGCGGTAGCTATGGTAAACGGGGAAACCGGCAAATGGACGACTTCACCAGGCTATATGCGAGAGGAATATTTTGGCTCAGCATTATTATTGTCGTCGGTAGCCTGGTGTTGTTGGGAAAGAAGGTAATTACCGGGTCAGCCTCGACCATTAGACCAGAGTATGTCGTCACCACTGTGTTCGCAGCGGCGCTTGCTGTCATAACATTCTTGACTAGCTCCACGGTTGCGGTGCGGTACATTGCCGCCGCGCTTGGGCGTATCAAACTCGACAAGAGCGACATCTATTTCATTGCTGGGGCAGCGTTAAGCATCGTTGCCCTGGTAATCGGCCACTTTTGGAAATAACCTCGCTCGGTTTGCTGCTCGAAATCGTCCCAATCGCCACGTTCACCCAGCGATTCTTCGCTCGCTAGCTCATGCGGACAATCGCATCAGTCAGCACACAGTGATGTCGCGGGACAGGACACTCAACTAAATCATGGCAAGACGACTCTGTTCTTGATGCTCCGGCATGAGCGTTCCGTTGGGGCCTGGCCGTATCCCTCTACCCGACTAAACAGTTATTTATTCGGGTACAGATTGCAGGACTGATGCGGCTTTGTGAGGTCAGGACGAAGGCTCGCGCTCGCAGCGTTGGGGACTTGACTTGCTTCGGCCCTGGCGTTTGGCGTGCGCGCGTGGAGGTAGTCGTCTCTCGAAAAATGTTGGTTGGGACTGGTAATGCCGGCCGTATGCTTTAGCGCCTGCCTGATGATAATGTAGACTGGTCGCAAACATCTGGTATCAGAGGATGTGAGGTTCATCATGGCAGACGGGCCCTACGCTGCTGGCTTGGAGCGCCAGGTTGAGGAAGAACTGACCCGTATTAGCGCCTACCGCGCTCAACAGGAGGCGGCAGCGAACGCGCCAACCAGTCCAGGTGTTGCCACGCTTCCTGCTGGCGTCGCACCTCAAGCGGGTCCAACACCGCTCTACTCGGCTAGGTCACCGTTATTTCGACTCTACCCCTGGCTCCTCGTAGCGTTGGTCCTCCTCGGCATTGCCGGTGCGATTGTCGTTAGAGTGACGAATGTGTCACCCATCGGCTTTCCGGCGTTTCCTGCGTGGCAACAGCAAGTCAACAGCTGGCTCACGGAACATGCTGGCGCGCTTGGACTCCTCATGTTGTTGGTATTTGCCGGAGTGATTGCGGTGCTCCTCATCCAGTCGCGACGTGGCCAGACACAACAACGTGGTGTGATACCGACGCCACCTCTCCCACGAGGAGACATAGCCGCCATCTCGTTGCAGATTTCGCGGTTGGAGGAACTGCGCAACTGGATGACCACCGACGCCGAATTCGCCCGACTCGTAGACGCCATGATTGGCCGTCAGGTCCAAGCAGCAGAGCAACGGCAACGCCGCGCGGCGGTGAGAACGGCCGTCGTCTCAGCCGTCGTCTCGCTCATCGTTGGGTGGCTCCTCTCTGCCGTCAGTCCAGTTTCCGCGTTGTCCTCGCTCATCCCCCACTAATGGGAGCTCTGTCTGCTGCTGCAAAGCCGAGATGACCTGCTTTGGCGTCTGCTCGATGATGGCGTAGACTGATTGGAGCGTTGGGGTCGGTTTCCCGAAGGTGTTTTCGAGAGCACGGCACGAGGCCCCAGGCCAGCATATTTCTGGCATGACGCTGTAGAGGGAGCGATGGAATGGACCCTGAGAAGTACCACGTCGCGCAGGTGCACGACACAGGAGAACGCTACGCGCTGCGCCTGTTGCACCGCGATGTGGTCGGAGCCTATGGGCCGCTGCGTCCGGGCGAGGCGACGGCGACGGCGCTGCCACATCTCACCTACTCCTCGGAGCTTGCCGATTGGTTCATGGGCACGTACATCGTCGGGGGAAGCGTGCGGTATGACCTCGTTCCGCCGGATGAGGCGTAGGCACGCAGACGGCCCCGGTCATCCGGTGCCGGAGGAGAGTCAGATGGACGAGTTGAAGCGTCGGGTTGGCGAAGAAGTGCAAGTCTTCACAGATGCGAAGGTAGGACGGTCCCGCGCAGGGACGCTGGTGGATGTGGACGCCACTGGACTGCTGTTGCAAGTACAGAACCAACACACGCGCGATGCGCTATGGTACATCCCATGGACCAGCATGGATTATGTCTCGTTTCCGCTAACGGCAGAGAGCTAGTGATGGACGACGGGGAACAGAGTACGGCAAAGAGGTCTCCTGGAGCCGCGAGAAGATGTTGAAGGCGAGTATGGCTGCGGCGACGCCTGAGCGGACGTGGCAGGGCCGACACATCATCGGGTGGTTGGATTGGGTAGGCGTCGACAAGCGCAGGCACGCCATCCTCGTCTTGGACGACGGAACCCGGCTACAGAATCACGAGACAGGAGCGCAGCAATGAACTACCGGGTGGCGAGAGAACGGGGACCGAACGACTGTTACGGTGTGTTTGAGTCGCCAGGAGAACGGCTAGTCTATGACGCCTGCTCTGTGTCGGGCATCATCAACCTCAGAGAGCTGTCGACCAACACGCAAATCCTCATGACGCCTGCGGAGGTTGAGGCGGTCATTGAAGCATTGAGCCTCGCACTAGACAGGTCTCAGGCGAGCAATGAGCCTGTAGTCGTCTTGGACGTAGTCGTCTTGGACGACGGGACACGGCTACAGATTCATTAACGGGAGGGGTAGATGGGTTGGGCGGCACGCTCTGTGGCTGGTGGACTGTCTGATGCGGGTGTAGAATGGCGGGCAGACGCAGACAAGGGGAAGGAGCGAGCCGCGTGGCGGAGCCAGTGCGGGTGTTCGTCTCACATCACCACAGCCGTAAAGAAGATGCTTTCACCGCTCGTCTGGTCACAGACCTGGAGGCGGCGGGGGCGGACGTGTGGGTAGACACTTCGGGCATTGCCTCAGATGACTTCGTCAAGAAGATTAACGAAGGGCTGGCAGACCGCCAATGGCTGGTGTTGGTGATGACGCCTGAAGCAGTTGCCTCGCCGTGGGTCCAGCGTGAGGTCAATGTAGCGTTGAGCGAGCATACTGCCGGGCGCATGCGGGGAGTCCTCCCACTGATGATGCAGCCGTGCAAGGAACAGAACCTCCCGATGCTATGGCGGACGCTCTACCGCTACGACGCCACCCGCAACTACGCAAGCGCGCGCGATGGGCTGCTACAGGCGTTGGGACTACAGGTATCGACCGCCCAACAGCCACAGCGCCCACCCGCTGCCGTCAACGTGCCTGACCGCCTTACGCCCCGTCTGGTACAACTGGGATTCGCGGTGTACCGCCGTGGCGGCACGGAGTGCATCGTCCCACCGATGTCTGATGTGCCCGCAGGTCCGTTCCTCATGGGCAGCGACCGCAGGAAAGACAAGAGCGCATTTGATGATGAGAAACCCCGGCATTCGGTGACACTGGCTGCCTTTCAGATAGCGCGTTACCCCGTAACGGTCGCCGAGTTCGTCTGTTTTGTAAGCGCAGGGCAGAGAATGCCAGAGAATTGGAGGGTTCAACTCAGCAAGTTGGACCATCCCGTGGTATACGTGTCATGGCACGCTGCGATGTCCTACGCTACCTGGCTCGCCAAGGTGACGAGACAGCCCTGGCGGCTGCCGAGCGAGGCCGAGTGGGAGAAGGCGGCGCGTGGAACGAACGGACAGGTCTATCCTTGGGGCGACACCTTCGAGAGCAGCCTCTGCAATAGTTCTGAGAGCGGGACAGGGGCCACCACGCCGGTAGGCAGCTATTCAGGCGGGATGAGTCCGTGTGGGGCGCTCGACATGAGTGGCAATGTCTTTGAGTGGACGAGTAGTCTGATACAGCCCTATCCTTATTACGCTTCTGATGATACAGAGCAGACGGAGTTGACGGGCGTCAGAGTGTTGCGTGGTGGTTCATGGCGCAGCAGTGGCGGGCATGCGCGCGCGGCCTACCGCAACCGGCACAACCCAGAATCCAGCAGCAGCGCTGTCGGCTTCCGCCTGGCGCGTGCGGTTCCCAACTCATAGCCCCGACTTCTGCCGGTGATGGCGCAGGGAGTCACGACTAGGCTGGCAATCAGCCTGACGTGGAAGATGAATTGCCTTCCCGTCGAACTCGTGGTACACCGTGCCCTTCAATGTCGGATTCAGTACCACTGTCAGGTGGTCTCCATCAATCGCGAGCAGTCCTTTGTCGAACAATGTGTGGATGTCCGCACGCAACAGCAGCCCATTCGTGACGACATTCGTGTGCTGGCCGAGGTAGGGGTGTATATGCGCTGCCTCTAGCGCCTCCACCGCATCACATCCGGTCACGGCACAGCGTCCCTCGTACGCAGCAATCAAGCGGTTTCGGAACTCCGGTAGGCCCTGCCGTTGGACTACTGGTGCAAGCGTTCGCGTGCGCTCATCAAGCTGGATGTCCGGGTCAAAGATGCGTGCGTGGGGCGCGAAGTCGTGGAGACGATTGTTTCCCAATAGCTCCCGGATACGCTCTGCCTCTGCGAGAGTCAGGCCGAAGATTGTGCCCTGAACGCCACGAGCGAGCGCCGGTTTGTGGGCAAGAACTTCATCATCAGCGGCTTCCTCTGTGGTGAGCGGCGGGCCGATAGCCTGCTCGTAGTGCACGTCAATGCGGTAGGGGTGGTCCGCAATCCCGGTCGCATACACCTGGGACACAATACGTCCAACAGCCGTGAGGCCGGACGGTTGCTCCCCACGAGTCCGCCGGAAGTAGAGCCGGTCGCCGACCCTCAGTTCGCTTCGATGGGCTGGAGCGTCCCACCAATCGTACTCGCCATGCCGCGCGACGAACTCGGCGACCTCGTAGTTGGGTTGGTGGTATTGGAACAACCATGCGGCGACAGCGGATGCTGCGCTCGCCTTGGAGTTATGCTCATAGCGGTCAATCTGCGCATCGAGGAGCCGGGCGGAGGCAACCGTGAGTTGTCTTGGGGCGCGCAGTGTCTGCCGGTCGAGCTTGCCAGGCGCGGCGAACTTCAGCTTCGTTGTGCGCCCATCGCTCAGGCACTCCAACTGCTCGGCTACTTCCGTTGGGACGAGGTTGTCAAAGCGCCGTGGTGTTGACGATTTCGCATAAGCCGCAATGCGCCACTGCTGCCCTTGCTCGTCCAGTTCTCTGCCGTCATACGGCTGTACATCGGCGACTTCCATCCGTCCCAACACATACAGTTCCCCATCTCGCACCGTGACAGGGTACAGAACATCTCCAGCGACGAGACCCATACGGACGAACTCGTTGCTCAGCAGTCCGCCGAATGGTTCGCCCTCCGTGCCCTGTTGCCGATAATCCTCCACGGTGTCGTTGGCCCAGTAGTGGGTGAAGTAGCGGACCATGCCCCTCTCCTGTGAAGTAGCAGTCGGCGTTGGGAGAATTGTATCACGGCGCATCGGCGTCCTAGGTAAAACAGCAGCCGCAACCGCTCAAACACTGCCTCACCTGCCGTGACAAATGGAGAAGCGAGCAGAGAGAAAGTGTTCGTGCAGAGTGAGATGTCGAGGATTCCCAACGGATTGTAGACCGGTTCCAGCAGGATTGCTCGCAAGGTTCTCATCCGATTGTTGGATGGCGTTCAGCCATCGTCGGTTGGGAGGCTGCTGGAGTGATGCGATATATCTTGATGGATGGTACGTGGTACGTGCTCGCTCTCGCATTAGTCGCTGTGCGCCCACACTACTGCCCGCCCCGACGTGACAACTTGACGATGAGTTGCTCGTATGACACAATGGTTTGCGCGTAACCTGTCCTAGACGAGTCAGATAACCAGGAAATCCGGGGAGTGTAGGTCAGGTTATGCAGAGGCCAAAGAAAATCGAGAAACCCGGAAATATTCAGGGTTTGAGGCGCATTCGTCTAGCGGCCTAGGACATCGCCCTCTCAAGGCGAAGATCACGGGTTCGAATCCCGTATGCGCTACCAAACGGCCCCCCACCGAGCTGAGGGGCCGTTTGTTTTGCGAGTTTGTAGCTTGCGGCCACTATTTATACCAGCCGCCTGATACCAACCTTGATACCAATCCAGAAATTGATACCAACGAGGAGTGTGCTGTCACTGCTCTCCGAGCAGCCGGTCAAAGGCCGACGTAGCGTCGCGCTGCATGTCTGGTAAGACATGGCTGTAGGTATCCACCGTCATGCTGACGGTGGAATGTCCCAGCATCTCCGAGACAACCTTGGGGTGTATCCCCTGCATAAGCAGCAACGTTGCCGGGGACTGCTCAGGCAGACTTGCACGGCGGGCGTAGGATGAGGGCATGACGCCAGAGGAAGAGATCGCCAGCCTCCAAGCCGAGAATGCCCGCCAGCGGGAGCAGATCGCGGCGCTGCTGGAGCGGGCGCAGGAGCTGGAAACGCGGCTGGCCAACGCGAGCAAGGATAGCCTCACCAGCCACAAGCCGCCCTCCAGCGATCCGCTGGGGCGCAAACGTCCGCGCAGCCAGCGCCGGCGCAGCGGCAAGAAGCCGGGGGGCCAGTTGGGACATCGCGGGGAGACGCTGCATCTGGTGGCGGCGCCCGACGAGGTGGTGGAGCATCGGCCTGTCGTGTGCGTGTCGTGTGCGTGTCGTGTCAGACGCCCTTGGACGAGACGGCGTCGGTGGTCGGCTGCGAGCGGCGGCAAGTGCGCGAGCTGCCGCCAGTGCGCCTGGTGGTGCAGGAGCATCGGGCGCTGCACGTGCGCTGCCCGCGCTGTGAGCAGGTGAGCGTGGGGTCGTTCCCGCCTGAGGCGCCCAGCCGGGCGCAGTATGGGCCGCGACTGCGAGCGCTGGCGGTGTACCTGCTCGAGCAGCAGCTCATCCCGTACGCGCGGGCCCGCGAACTCTTCGCCGACCTGTTGGCGGCGCCGGTCTCCGCGGGCACGCTCCTGCGGTGGGTGCAGCAGGGCGCGCAGACGCTGCGGCCGGTGGAGGAGGCGATCAAGACGGCGCTCATGCGCGCGCCGGTGCTGCACAGCGATGAGACGGGAGTCCGTCGTGCGGGGCGCTTGGCGTGGGCGCACGTGGCGAGCACGAGCCGGCTGACGCACTACGCCATCCAGGCCCAGCGCGGCAGCGCGGCCACCGACGCCATCGGCATCCTTCCCCACTTCACCGGCGTGAGCGTGCATGACGGCTGGAAGCCCTATCGCCGCTACACGCACTGCCGCCATGCGCTGTGCAACATCCATCACCTGCGTGAGCTGACCTTCCTGGAGGAGGCGTACGACCAAGCGTGGGCCAAGGAGCTCAAGGGGGCGCTGCTGGAGCTGAAGACTGCGGTGGAGGCGGCGCGTCTGCGCGGAGACGAGCGCCTGAGCGCTGCCGAACGCAGCGCCTTCCTCGCCCGCTATGAGGAGCTGCTTGCTGCCGGGCTCGCCGCCAACCCACCGCCGGAGCGCCAGCCCCGGCGTCGCGGGCGTGTGAAGCAATCCCCCGCACGCAACCTCCTCGAACGCCTCTGGATGGGACAGGACGAGGTCTTGGCCTTCCTCGGCGACTGCACCGTGCCCTTCGACAACAACCAAGCCGAGCAAGACCTGCGCATGCTCAAGGTGCAGCAGAAGATCGCGGGCTCCTTCCGCGCGGACTGCGGTTCAGAAGCGTTCGCCCGGATCAGAGGTTACCTCTCCTCGATGCGCAAACAGGGCGTCGCGCTCCTGGCGGCGCTGCAGCCGTCTTCACTGGCCAACCGCTCTATCCCGCCTTTGACTGAACTGTCCCGAAGAGGAAAACGAAGCAGAGCCAGTGGACGAGTCGGGGGCCGCAGTCTATCTGTGGGGCAGACGGGCATCGGGGTTTGCTTTTGCGCCTGGTGCCGCGCTCTCAGCAGTGATCTATGACAAGGCGCTGGAGGAGCGTCGGAGTGGCAAGCGCTGGATGGAGGCGATTCATGCGGCTGGAGGGTGGCATGCGGAGATGCCACTCTTCCGCGTCGAGGGACGCTTCACCCGCGAGATCCTGCGAGAGATTGCGGCGGGGATGAACGTCGGGGTAGGAGACTGGTGTGATGATCCCTGGCTGGCGCTGGACCACTTGAACGATTTCTGGGCCTATTTCGTGGGATTGCAGTCCGAGCATGACCATGCGCCTGACGCGACACATCGAGGATGGTTGCGCATGACACTGCCACAAGCCGATACCAATCGCACGCGCTGGCTGACCGATCCTGTCTGGATGGTGATTCAGCGCGCACAATTCAATGACCAGCCACCACTCCCTCTCCAACGCGGGAAGCGTGTGGCGCACGACCTGGAACAGATCGACGCTGAACTCTATGGACTCTTCAAGCTCCGGTCGGTCCTTTGCGGACGGCATCTGGATGAGACGCTGACGCTCTCGCTTGAGCTGCGCGCCTTTGCTGAGTGGATGGATGCCGTTGATCTTGAGCGGAAGCGCGACTACTACGAGGCAGTGCGTGAGAAGGCGCGTATGCTTGGTAGGCCTGTGCCAAGCCTAGTACTCTGTGACGGGTGATTTGACTACTGGGAGGAGCGGCGGTAGGGTAGGGGTATGCACAAACACTACGTGGTGACCCTGACCACCGCCGAACGCGACTCCTTAAAGCGCTGGCTGGCCGCAGGGACGGCATCGGCGCGCAAGCTCACGCACGCGCATATCTTGCTGAAGGCCGACCAAGGCCCCGAGGGACCGGGCTGGGTGGACCAGGCGATCGCCGACGCGGTCGAGGTGAGCCAGCCGACCGTCTCGCGCGTGCGCAAACAGTACGTCGAGCAGGGACTGCAGGCGGCCTTGAATCGCCGGCCGCCCACCCGCGAGTACGTGCGCAAGCTCGATGGGGCGCAAGAAGCCAAACTCATTGCCCTCGCCTGTGCCAAACCGCCGACCGGCCAGGCCCGCTGGAGCCTGCGCTTGTTGGCGGACAAGCTGGTCGAGCTGGAGATCGTGGAGGAGGCCGTCTCGTATCAGACCGTGCGCCGCCTGCTGAAAAAAACGCGCTCAAGCCGCACCTGAGGCGGCAGTGGCGCCTCCCACCTGAAGCCAGTGGGGACTTCGTCTGGCGCATGGAAGACCTCCTGGAGGTCTATATCCGCCCCTACGATCCGTACCGTCCACTGGTCTGCCTGGACGAGACGAGCAAGCAGTTGCTGCGCGACACGCGGGCCAGCCAGCCACCCGCGCCCGGTCGGCCCAGTCGTGTGGACTATGAGGACGAACGCGAAGGCGTCGTGAACCTCTTCCTGTGCTGTGAGCCGCTCGCTGGGCGGCGCTGGGTCGACGTCACCGCACGGCGCACCCGACGCGATTGGGCCAAGCAGATTCAGCAGCGCGTGGACGTGCGCTCTCCGGACGCCGAGCGTATCGTGCTGGTCATGGACCAGCTCAATACCCACACGCCTGGCGCCCTCTATGACGTCTTTGCGCCCGCCGAGGCCAAGCGGCTGGCCGAGAAGCTGGAGATCCATTATACGCCCAAGCATGGGAGCTGGCTCAACATCGCCGAGATCGAATTCAGCGTGCTCAGTCGCCAATGCCTCGATCGTCGCGTGCCGGATGCCGCCACGCTCGCGCGCGAAGTCGCCGCTTGGCAGCAGCGACGCAACGCCGCCACCTGCACGGTGGACTGGCGCTTCACCACCGCCAACGCCCGCATCAAGCTCAAGCGTCTCTATCCATCACTTCAGGAGTAACAGAGTACTAGGCCCCTCTGCGCCTGCGCCAGACCTATCGATACTCCTACACCAGCGCAGTAAAGCGCCAAGAACGGCCCGCATGGCCTCGACGGCGCGAGTGGGAAGCCTGAAGGCGCTCGCGGTTCGCACGCGGGCCGGTCGTCCTTCATTGCTCCGGACTCGATTGGCGGTTCAGTTCCGCATTGCCGTCAGAGCGCGATGTCACCTTATCCCTCAACTCGCCTATCCAGTCAATCAACCAGCCTATCCAGTTCACTGCTGTAACAAGGGGGGAAAGACAGGATAAGGACGGCAATGGTAAGTGTCACCTGAAGGCGTGTGGGTTCAGGGCGAGGGGTCTTGAATATCCAGCTAAAACCAAGCGCCAGCAAGAATGGAATGCATACTAGCACCCAAACAACGGTAAGCAAGATTGCTGCGCCCACTACAAGAAACCCTACGATAAACAGCACGATAAAGGCAGAGCTTGGCCAATTAGCAATTTGGAGAATTCCCGTCTTCAGCAGAATGAGCGCCGCCACAGCAACAGTTACCAACGCGCCAAAAATAGGGTTGAATGTGCCATCCAACAAGCGGTCGAAAGCGGCGCCGGCGAACATGTTGCCGAGCGTCTTCAGCCCCTCTCGTTTGTTCTTCTTCTCAGGTGTATCCTCAGTGGCCATACCATCCCCTGATGCACGGAAAAGCCTTATGCGGCGGCTGTCGCCTTGTGTTTAGGTTCAAGACGCAAGAACGTCCGGCGCGGCGGCGACCATACCCCTTCGGGCTACCCACTCGCGCCGCCGAAGGTAGGTTACATGAAGATTGCTTGGTTATGCGCGCTCATGCATGTGGGGAACTCACATAGTAGCCCGGTCAGTAACCGGCTGTAGCCAGTGGCGGACATTCTCGTTCACGCGGGCGGCGACGTTTCCAGCTGCAGAGATGCGCCAACGCTTTGTCCCCTGGACAGATTCGGCTTCCTCGACCCATCCATGCCGTATGAGCGCCTCAAATGTGCGCTCAACTATAAGCGCGCCAGTTCCCTCACCACCTGAGGCGTCACTAGAGGCGTCATAGGTTCTATAGCCCTTGGACTCTTGCTTTGCCCGCATCTGCGGACCATACAGCGTTGACAGCTTCCAGAGCGCCTGCCGCTGGGCTTTCGTGGCATCGTTCCGGGCCATGCACTGCACCGCGCTTTTCTGCCAACTGCGGACAAAATTGCGGACATTTGGGCTATTGGTGCTTGACTGATAAGCCGCAAACCCCCTTAAATTCTGGAGCCGGTGGTCGGGATCGAACCGACAACCTACGGTTTACAAAACCGTTGCTCTGCCATTGAGCTACACCGGCAAAAAGAAGCGGGTTAGTGGGTTCGACTCCACCCCCGTTTTTCGGTATACCGTTGTTCTGTGCTCCTCGAATCTTGCTGTCCGGACCAAAGTGATTATACCCCACTTTTCTAGGATGCTGCTAGAAATCTGGAAGGTCAACCTCTGGCCAGCCGCAGCATGGGTGCCAAGGTCTCGAACTCCCGAATGTGCTTCTGTGCCGATGACCTGGGGGTATGGCAAGGGGCGAAAGTCGAGTGAGGTGGGGCTGGGCAAGCGGTCGCGGCAACTCCTGCACAAATTCTACCGGCACCTCAAAGCGTCACCTGATGAGCAACACGTCTTTGTGGGGCGGGGTGGGAAGCCGATGACAGCAGAGGGGCAGGATAAGGTGCTCTATCGGTTGCGGGATGCGGCGAGACACGAAGGGGTGCGAGTGGGGGCGCATGTCCGGAGGCACACGTTCGCATTCAGCTACATTGAGGCAGGTGGGGATGTCTTCCGGTTAAGCCGTTTGCTTGGTCACTCGTCTGTGGCTACCACACAGGGGTATCTCACCGCCTTCACCTCACGGAATGCTCGCAAAGGCCCGAGCGTGTTCGATGGTATGGAGTGATGGCAAGCGGAGTATCTGGCCGATGGGAGTCAATGTTGCGGTGCACCTTGAGGATACACATCAAACCCACTGGTGTACAAAGAGGCACACACCCTACTAAGGTTAGTTCCTTTGTGATATAGTTGGGTCGGGTAGTTCCTAGAGGCGTCATCTCGTACCGGAGGTGGCGTCTCTTCCTTTTCTTTCCTGCTCTAAGCCAGGTGACTGCTCGCGTTTCAGCATAGACTTGTTGGCACTTACGGTCTCACATTCGACTCAGAGCCCTATGTGACTGGAGTGTTCGCACGACTCGGTTTCCACTCATCTGCCCAGACGTTTGACAGTCACATACCCAACATCTAGAATGAAGTCTGCTCGTTCGGTATTTGGATTCCGTAAAGGCAGATCGTATGGCAGGCAAGGTGTCGGGCAAAAATGGAAACAGCGCCACTCTGGGATTCGAGCAGAAGCTGTGGGCCGCAGCCGACACGATGCGAGGCAACCTCGACCCGGCGGAGTACAAGCATGTTGCGCTAGGGCTGATCTTCCTCAAGTACATCTCAGACGCCTTCCAGGAGCGGTATGAGAAGCTCACGAGTGCCCCCTACGCTGATCCTGAGGACCGAGACGAGTATCTAGCGGAGAATGTCTTCTGGGTGCCACAGGAGGCGCGCTGGCAGACCCTCCAGGCCAATGCCAAGCAACCAACGATTGGGCAACTGCTCGATAGGGCGATGGAGGCGATTGAGAAGGAGAATCCCTCGCTCAAGGGGGTGCTGCCCAAGGACTATGCGAGACCTGCGCTCAACAAGGAACGTCTGGGCGAACTCATAGACCTCATCAGCACGATTGGGTTGGGTGACGAGGAAAGCCGCTCCAAGGATGTCTTAGGGCGCGTGTATGAGTATTTCCTGAGCCGGTTTGCCAGCGCCGAGGGCAAGGGTGGTGGCGAGTTCTATACCCCGCAGTCAGTGGTTCGGTTGCTGGTGGAGATGTTGGAACCGTACACTGGGCGTGTCTATGATCCCTGTTGTGGGTCAGGTGGCATGTTCGTGCAGTCGGAGAAGTTCGTCGAAGCGCATGGCGGCAATCGCGACGCGCTCTCCATCTACGGCCAAGAGTCGAATAACGCGACGTGGCGACTGTGCAAGATGAACCTGGCGCTCCGTGGCATCGGCAATAACCTTGGCCCTCACGACGCGGACACGTTTCATCAGGACCTGCACAAAGACCTGAAGGCGCAGTATGTCCTGGCCAATCCCCCGTTCAATGTCAGTGAGTGGGGAGGTGAGCGGTTACGCGGAGATGCACGATGGGTCTATGGCGCGCCGCCTACTGGGAATGCCAACTTCGCCTGGCTGCAACATATCATCTCGCATCTTGCGCCAGAAGGGGTTGCAGGAGTCGTACTGGCCAATGGGTCAATGTCGTCTAACACGAGTGGCGAGGGTGAGATTCGTCGAGCAATTATGGAAGCTGATTTGGTGGATTGTGTGATCGCGCTCCCCAGCCAACTCTTCTACTCGACACCGATTCCCGCGTGCCTCTGGTTTCTGTCACGAAGCAAGGTCAATGGCAAGTTCCGAGACCGCCGCCGACACACCTTATTCATTGACGCGCGCAAGTTGGGGAGCCTGCTGGATCGGACGCATCGGGAACTCTCGGATGAACTGATTGGCCACATCGCGCAGACCTATCATGCCTGGCGTGGCGAGCCCGACGCGGGGACATACAAGGACATTCCCGGCTTCTGCAAGAGCACCACTACTGAGGAGATCTCCGCGCACGGCCACGTCCTCACCCCTGGTTGGTACGTGGGAGCCGAGGAAATCGAGGAAGACGACGAACCATTCGAGGAGAAGATGACACGGCTGGTGACACGGCTAGAGGAGCAATTCGTAGAGTCGGGCAGATTACAGGGTTTGATCCACGCGAATCTCCAAGGGCTAGGGTATGGAGCATAGTGACTGGCGAGTGCTCAGAATCAAGGACATTGGCTATGTGGTTACGGGGAGAACGCCGTCCAAATACCATCCCGAACACTTCGGAACCTTTCTGCCCTTCATAACCCCTACAGACATGGCTGATCGGCGAATAATCGAACGTCCCTCGCGATTTCTTTCAAAGGAAGGGGCTGAAGCTTTTGAGCGAGTCATTGTCCCGCAGGGCGTAGCGGTATCATGCATCGGTTGGCAGATGGGTAAGAGTTTATTGATCGACAGAGTAGCAGCCACGAACCAGCAAATAAATACGATAGTGCCCAACGAGCAAATGGTTGATGTGCTCTACTTGTACTACTCAATGCTAAACAGACGAGCGGAGATATTTCGACTTGGCGCAGGAGGTTCAAGGACTCCGATTGTAAACAAGTCAACATTTGAGCAGCTGAGTATTATCCTACCCCCTCTTGCCGAGCAACGCGCCATCGCCCACATCCTCGGCACCCTCGACGACAAGATCGAACTCAACCGACGCATGAACGAGACGCTGGAGGCTATGGCACAGGCGCACTTCAAGTCGTGGTTTGTGGACTTCGATCCCGTGCGAGCCAAGGCGGAGGGACGGCAGCTAGTGGGGATGGATGCGGAGACAGCAGCATTGTTCCCAGGTTGCTTAATAGTCTCAACACTTGGCGAAATCCCAAGGGGTTGGAAGATCGGCACGCTACGAGATTGCTGTTTTCGGGTCGAGAACGGCGGTACTCCTAGACGAAATGAGCCTCGCTATTGGCTACCTCCGTCGATCCCTTGGTTGACTTCAGCAGAGGTGCGTCAAGGATTCATCGTCAGTGTTGAGAATGCCATCTCCGAAGAGGGTCTAGCGAATAGCAGTGCGAAACTGTGGCCGCAAGGTGCAACGGTAGTGGCACTGTACGGCGCAACTGCGGGCCAGGTAAGTTATCTCGCGACACAAGCATGCGCAAACCAAGCATGCTGTGGCCTATTGCCGTTGAACAGCTTTTCTTCGTACATGTACCTTCATGCAAGGCGCTCTACGACCAAACTCGAAACCTTAGCACGAGGCTCTGCCCAACAGAATCTTAGCCAGGAGATTGTTGCTGAGTTGCCGACTCTGCTTCCAGACCAGGAACTGGTTGCGCGTTTCCATGAGCTGGTGCAGCCCCTTTTCGAGCACATCGCATCTAATCTTCGGCAATCCAAGACATTGGCCTCTATGCGCGATACTATCCTGCCTAAACTGCTCTCCGGCGACATACGAGTGAAGGAAGCCGAGCGGGTAGTTAGTGCTACGGTCTGAGCGATGTGAAACGAGGGAAAGACGATGCCTGGGCGGTTCACCGAGTCCGAGGTGGAAGATGCGGCGCTTGCCTGGTTTGAGGACCTCGGCTACACGGTGTTCTATGGGCCAGACATCGAGCCAGAGGGACCGCAACAGGAGCGTAAGACGTTCTCCGATGTGGCGCTGGTGGACCGATTGCATGCCGCATTACGCCGGATCAACCCAGATGTGCCAGCAGAAGCAGTAGCCCTTGCCGCTCAGCAGGTTACACACACGACTAGCCCCAACCTCATTGAGCAGAACCGGCGCTTACACGCGTGGTTGGCAAATGGGATCGATGTGGAGCACGCGGGGGCGGACGGAGCGATTCGCGGGCACAAGGTCTGGCTCCTGGACTACCACCGACCGGAGAACAACGACTGGCTTGTGGTCAATCAGTTCACGGTCATTGAAGGCAAGCGCAATCGACGGCCTGACATCGTGGTCTTCCTCAATGGTCTGCCTCTTGCCGTGATCGAGTTGAAAAACCCAGCCGATGAGAACGCAACCATACGTGGGGCCTACAACCAACTCCAGACCTACAAGCACGATATCCCCGCCCTCTTCCCCTTCAATGAGGCGCTCCTGGTCTCAGATGGCATCGAGGCGCGGGCTGGGACCCTCACTGGCGAGTGGGAACGCTTCATGCCCTGGCGCACTATCAACGGGGATGTGATCGCCCCCAGAGGCCAGCCGGAACTCGAAGTGACACTCAAAGGGATGTTCGAGCGACGCCGCTTCCTTGATCTGGTGCGCTCCTTCATCGTGTTTGAGGTGGATGGGGCGCGGATCGAGAAGAAGATGGCGTCCTATCACCAGTTCCATGCCGTGAATAAAGCGGTGGAGGCGACGGTTCAGGCCATCTCTCCCGCAGGTGATAAGCGCGTGGGGGTGGTGTGGCATACCCAGGGCAGCGGGAAGAGTCTCTCGATGGTCTTCTACGCGGGCAAGCTCATCCAGCATGCCGCATTGGCCAACCCGACTCTGGTGGTGCTCACTGATCGCAACGACTTGGATGGGCAGCTCTTTGACACCTTCGCGCATTGCCAGGAGACGATCCGGCAAAAGCCTGTCCAGGCCGAGGGACGGGAGCACCTGCGGACACTGCTGCGAGTCGCCTCAGGCGGGGTGGTCTTCACGACAATCAACAAGTTCCTGCCAGAGAAAGGCGAGGTGTACCCACAACTCTCTGACCGGCGCAACATCGTGGTCATCGCCGACGAGGCCCACCGGAGCCAGTATGACTTCATCGACGGGTTCGCACGCCACATGCGCGACGCTCTCCCCAATGCTTCCTTCATCGGCTTTACTGGCACCCCCATTGAGGCCAGCGACCGCAACACACAAGCCGTCTTCGGGGACTATATCGACATCTATGACATTCAGCGGGCAGTTGAGGATGGGGCTACGGTACGCATCTACTACGAGGGACGGCTGGCCAAGCTCGATCTGGATGAGGCAGCGCGTCCCAAACTCGACGAGGACTTTGAGGAGATCACCGAAGGCGAGGAAGCCGAGGTACAGCAGCGACTCAGAAGTAAATGGGCGCGGCTGGAAGCGATGGTCGGCGCGAAGAAGCGGATTGACCTTATTGCACAAGACATCGTGAACCACTGGGCGATGCGGTTAGAGGCGCTCCAGGGCAAGGCGATGATCGTCTGCATGAGTCGGCGTATCTGCGTGGACCTGTATCAGGCGCTCATTGCGTTGCGTCCCGAATGGCACAGTACGGACGACGAGGACGGTGTGCTCAAGGTCGTGATGACGGGTTCGGCAACCGATGCGCCGGAGTGGCAGCAACACATTCGCAACAAGGCGCGACGAGAGAAGCTACGGGAACGCTTCAAAGATCCTGACTCACCGTTCCAGATCGTGATCGTGCGGGATATGTGGCTCACCGGCTTCGATGCGCCCTCGCTCCACACGATGTACGTCGATAAGCCGATGCGTGGCCACGGGCTGATGCAGGCTATCGCGCGGGTCAATCGAGTGTTCAAGGACAAACCTGGCGGCCTCATCGTGGACTACCTGGGGCTAGCCTATGAGTTGAAACTGGCGCTCTCAGATTACACAAAGGGCGACCGCGAGGACACCGGCATTCCGCAAGAGGTAGCGGTCAGGCTCATGCAGGAGAAATACGAGATTGTCGCGGCCATGTTCCACGGCTTTGGTCGGACGCCATACTTCACGGGGTCACCAATAGTACGGCTGGGTGTCTTAGGTGCGGCGATGGAACACATCCTGAGCCAGGAGAATGGCAAGAAACGCTATCTCCAGCACGTGACCGAACTCTCCAAGGCGTTTGCGCTCGCGGTGCCAGATGACCGCGCCATTGCGATTCGCGACGATGTGGGCTTCTTCCAGGTCGTGCGGGCGTTGTTTGTCAAAGCGACTCCTGTGGACGGCAAGACGCGCGAGCAGCTTGACTCGGCGATAGGGCAGCTGGTCTCCAAGGCGGTTATCACCGAGGGAGTGGTGGACATCTTCGCGGCGGCAGGCTTGAAGCATCCTGACATCTCCGTACTTTCAGATGAGTTCCTCAATGAGGTGCGCGACCTGCCCAAGCATCACCTCGCTCTGGAAGTGCTGGAGAAGCTGCTCAGCGACCAGATCAAGGCGCGGGCGCAACGGAATGTGGTGCAGGCCAGATCATTCCAGAAGATGCTGGAGGAGGCCATTGCGCGCTATCACACCAGGGCCATCGAAACAGCGGAGGTGATTGATCAGTTGGTGGCGCTGGCAAAGGAGATGCGCGAGGCATACCGGCGGGGCGAGGATTTGGGGCTGACCGATGATGAATTGGCCTTCTATGATGCGTTGGAAGTGAATGATAGCGCCGTCAAGGTGTTGGGGGACGAGACGCTCAGGACCATCGCGCGTGAGTTGGTGAAGAGGGTGAAGCAGAACCTCACCATCGACTGGACGCTACGCGAGAGCGCACGGGCCAAGTTGCGAGTGGTGGTGAAACACCTGCTGGCGGAGTACGGCTACCCTCCCGATAAGCAGGACAAGGCGACCCGGACGGTGATCGAGCAGGCAGAGGTGTTGAGCCGGGAGTGGGTAGCTTAGGCCAGAGTCTAAGATCGGAGCCGAGGGAACACTTACCGCCAAAAACCCCGGCGTCTTCAAGCGCATGGAGTGATGGCAAGCCACGTGCCAAGCCCGGTGGGATGATCTCCTGTCGGTCTCTTTCGCTGGGCAGGAACAAGAGAGCCGATGACCTTCAGGGAGATGAGAGCGGACCGCATCCCACTAGATCAATCTTTGTCCTCACTAACAGGAACGCAATGGTCGTAGTAGTCGAGCGTTTTTGACTGACAGGACCCGGCGTGTGTCCTGGCCCGTTTCTTCTGGTGTCGAGACCAAAAGGAGACGGGAGAGAACGTATGCAACTGTCGGACGCGCTCACTGAGTATCGGTATGCCATCCTGGAACACGCGCCTAAAACGAGGGAGTGGTACGAGCAGAAGCTGGTGGTCTTCTTGGCCTGGTGTGAATCGGATGGGGTTGACCTTGCTGACCTTAAACCGCTGCATTTGCGGAGGTTCCTGGCCTATCTTCGGGAAAGACCGAACGAGCGGTATCCTGAGAGGGGCAACTTGAGTGACAACACGGTCAAAGGGTATGCCCAGGTGATGAAAGGGTTCCTGACGTTCTGCGCGAAGGAGGAGTTGATTAGCGAGCGACTGGCCAAGCAGGCTCCGATTCCCCACGTCGAGAGTAAAGTGATTCAGACCTTTACGCGGGAGCAGGTCAAGCGACTCTTTACCGCATGTGGTCTGGAGAGTTTTCGCGTACTGGCGGAGAGAGATCGGGCCATTCTGGCAGTGCTCCTCGACACAGGAATCAGGGCAAGCGAACTCTGCGGCCTCAGGTTGGAAAACGCCTTCCTGCAACCTAACGACGGCTACCTCCTCGTGGATGGCAAAGGGAGAAAGCAGCGAGAAGTAGGGTTGGGCAAGGAGGCGAGAACACACGTGCATCGCTACATCTACCGCTATCGAGATGCGCCAAGAAGTGAACACCATATCTTCGTCGGGCGGCGCAGGCAACCGATGACTCCCTACGGTTTGGATCAGATGCTGTATCGGCTCAGGGATTGGGCGGGGATCGTCGGGATCAGGTGCTCGGCCCATACTTTCCGCCACACGTTTGCGGTCAGCTACTTGGCTGCTGGCGGCGACATTTACAAGCTCTCTCGGCTGATGGGGCATAGTAACGTCTCGACCACGGAGATTTACCTACGCGACTATAAGGACCGAGATGCTAGGAAGGGGCCAAGCGTCCTGGATCAGTGGTAACCCTGAACGATCAAATAGGCTGGCGGCAGGTAAGTGGAGTTTGCTCGCTGCGATCTCAGTTGCCTCAATGAAAGGTTCAACCGTCGCAGGCTACCGAGCAAAGAAGCGCTGAATCAACATCGCGACAAACACCGCTTCAATGACGATACCCACAATTGATTCGATCCCTGCAAACCATGCTGCGTAGGACCATGCGCCTAACTGCTCAAACGTTGTACGCCCGTGTATCGCAGAAATGCTTACTAAGAATGAGTCCCACCAGGCTTGCAGTGGCGATTCGCCGTGAAAGCTATGGACGCCCAGTTTCCAATAGATACACGTGAACAAGACCAGAACTCCAACGTAGACGATGACAACAAATCTCGGCAAACGATAACCATACCCCGCTAGAAGCCAACCCAACGAGGAAACTACCCAAGGTGCCCACAGCTTCTGCCGTCTGTAGAGCTCTCGTTGACACAGTTTGGCATGGTAGGCGAAATGGTCAGCGGCTTTCCCACTCAAACCCTGAGTTCGCAGTGCCGTCGCTAGTTGTCTGTTGGCGCGTATCGCTTGCTCAAACCTTGCATCTCTCACGCCTATTTGCGTCCGGTCAGTGGTAGCAAACGCCGTTCGTTCGTCCCCCAGTACCGTCACGCGATCCCACGTTACAACCTCAAGGCGCGCGTTTTCCAGTTCAGCGTCAGCAATCGAGACAAATCCATACTTGCTACTGCCAAGATCGACCGCGTACAGGTCCGTCAGGCGATCAAGGAAGCAATGCTGCAGGTTCGCTGGGGGGAGAATAGCTGGAAAGAGGGGTATGCTAATGTGTATGCGCTTCAGGTCCTCGCTGCTCATCTCCACGCCACCAAGGTGAGAGCCGTTGAGAGAAGCCCCCTCCAGATGCGCCCCTGTAAGTGTTGCCCCTTGAAGGTGGGCGTTGGTGAGTCTTGTACCTGACAGGTCTGCTTTGTCGAGTTTGGCACCCTCCAAATGAGCGTTGAACAAGTCGGCCTGGTGGAGACGAGCATTGCCCAAGTCCGCCCCTTCAAGATGAGCATATGGGGCCACCGCGTGGTCGAGATTAGCAGCCATTAAGGCACACCCTTCAAGATGGCAGCCCTGCATCACTGCGCCCTGAAAGCTAGCGTTGAGAAAATAGGCTCCTTGAAGTCTTGTGTCCACAAGGATTGCTTGATCCAATTGCACGCCAACGAGCATAGAAGCTTCCAGTCGTGCCCCGGCAAGGTCAGCGCCCTCAAGGTGGAGAGCGGCGTTCGAAATGGCACCTAGTTGGTACGTAGGCTGGAAATCCGCAACTTCTGAGGGATCAAGGCCACCATACAGACGCGAGAGTGGTAGCCGCCTCAAACTGACGCCACTCAGATCAGCACCGCGCAAGTCAAGTCCTTCTCGCCGTTGTTGAGTTTCATCATCCCAATCCACGGGTCCTTTCACACTGTCATGTGAGTGGGTAGCGAGTAACCATTCCACATCAGCGCGTGTGAGTCTGATCGAACCACTCTCATCGCGAAAGGGGTAGATGTCCTTACTTGGGTCTGGCATTGTGGCTCGCCTGTCAGCAAGGAACTGTTGGCGTTCTTCGTCTACCTCCGGCTCTGTGCGCCATGGCTGATCCTGTTCTTGCCAATGAGCCTTCCACCCTTCAGGGGTCGCGGGTCGTTTGTCTTGCATGGTGTGGATGCCCTCCTCGCTTGGTTACACACCATGATATGCAGCGGACCAGTCATCGAAGAAACGACCGCGCCAGAGGTACCAGGGAGGGGGTTTTTAGCGGCAAGATCCCTGCTGGTGGAGACGACCATCTTGAGCACTGGCGCATCAGGGTTGGTTGGAACAGATCGGGCGCATAGGTGGTGGCCTTGTGGTACATGGTGGTGGCGTTGTTGGTAGCGCACACTCAGAAACACTCATGTCTGTCCACCGCACACGCACCTTGGTGGGCATCACACCGCACCAGCACTGCACTTGGGGGCACCACCTACTACCAACTCCACCACCAAATTCACCAGAGAAACTACCAGAAAACACCACGGAAACGGGCCGAAAACCACCTCAAAAAGCCTGGGTAGCCGCCACTTCCACTGCACGTTGGATATGCCCTGCACCAGACCACACATCACGCAGTCCTGCTCAAGCTAGGGAGCGATAATGAAGGTGTGCCGGTTGGCGACCGTACAGCAGGTGACCGAGCGGAGGATATAGGCCTCGAAGCCCTTGACTGGAACCTCGCCATCCGAGACTTGTCTTGTGGGTTGTTCGGTGCGGGGCATAGAATGGGGCCAGACAAGCAGAGGCGAGATGAGGAGGGGCGAGTCGATGGCAGACCAGGTTCGGGTATTCGTCTCACACCACCACAGCCCAGAAGAAGACTCTTTCACCGCTCGATTGGTTGCTGATCTGGAGGCGGCAGGGGCGGATGTGTGGGTGGACGTCGTCGGTGTGGGCGCGGCGGACTTCCAGAAACGCATCAACGAGGCCCTTGCGCACTGCAACTGGTTCGTGCTCGTCCTGACCCCAGCAGCCATAGCCTCTCAGTGGGTGGAAATGGAAGTGCACGCCGCTGTCCGGCTCAAGACGCAGGGCCGTATGCGCGGGATCATCCAGGTGCTGGCTGCAATAGTCGCTCAGGACCAGATTCCGCCGACCTGGGGTATCTACGCACACTTCGACGCCACCCGCGACTACGCCACCGCTCTCGACCTGACGCTGCGCGAATTGAGGCTAACCCCGTCCTCACCCGACCCAAGCCCGCCGCCGATTCGACCTGCCCTACCTGCTCACGCCGCCCCGCCCGACCGCTTCCCACCGCGACTGGCAGAGTTGGGCTATCAGATAGCATTCCTCAACGACGCGGAGGTGATCCTGCCGCCGATGTGCGACGTGCCCGCTGGCCCCTTCCTGATGGGCAGTGATCCAGCCAAAGACAGAAATGCCCAGCCCACCGAACAGCCGCAGCATTGGGTGACGCTGGAGCCGTATCAGATCGCGCAACACCCCGTTACTGTTGCCGAGTACTCCTGCTTTTTACGGGCAACTGGCAGAGCCGCGCTAAATGGCAAGGATGGCAAGCCCGGTCAGGTGAGCTGGCAGACGCAACTGCGGGAACGGCTGGAACATCCGGTAGTGGTGGTGACCTGGCAGAACGCCGTCGGCTACGCGAAATGGCTCTCCGAGCGTACCGGACATCCCTGGCGGCTGCCCAGCGAGGCGGAGTGGGAGAAGGCAGCGCGGTGGGATGCGGCGACGGGGACAGGGTATATCTACCCCTGGGGTGACACCTTCGACGCGACACGCTGCAATACAAGCGAGGGCAGGAAGGGCGTGACAACGCCGGTGGGGTCGTATCCCGATGGAGCCAGCCCATACGGTGTCCAGGACATGGCGGGAAATGTCTGGGAGTGGACGGGCAGCGTGTACAAGCCCTATCCGTACAAGGCTGATGGTGGGAGAGAGCAGGGAGAATCTGCCGAGGATCGCATTCTGCGTGGCGGCTCGTGGCACTACGACGCCAGGCTGGCACGGGCGGCTAGTCGCAACGGCGGCGGCGACTCAGGTGGTGCCAACCTCAACTTCGGCTTCCGCTTGGCGCGTTCGGTCCCCAACTCCTGAGCCTTCTGCGGCGGTGCTGCTCCTCGCCTCGTCGATTTGCGTCAAGGCAGGGGCCAGCGCATACTGTCCCAGCAAGGAGGTCGCGCATGCACGAAGACACCGACTCCCAAGTGCAGATGGAGATGGCAGCCCTCACCCTGAGCATTCAACGTGGGGACGCCACCGACATCGAGAGGCAGGAAAAGACGCTGCGGCAGACGATGGAGGATCGGAACCGCACGGATGTAGACATCATCAACGCCATCGAAACCTGCTACCAGCTCGCAGGTCGGCAGGGCTAGCTCAATCCAGCGCGTCGGGCCTGGTCGTTGGCGGTGTCCATGTGTACTTCTCCCACCACACCCTACGGTGGCCAACCTAGCGCGCCTCGATCCCGTGTCAATCGCTTCTTGCAGCCGCATCGTCTCGCGCTCGGACTGGGGCAAAGCTTTCTCCTTAGCCAGGGTTTGCCTCTACTATCGTTATCCAGTGTAGCCCGTTACTCAAGAATTGCAGGGCACAGAAGTGAAGGTGGCGGGCCGCCCAAATAGACCGTCTGACAGGCGATTTTTTGACGTGCTGCTAAGCGACTGGATATGCTGACTGTGTAGGTTGTTCGTTCAAAGGCGCACGACACTCAAGGGGTTGACTTGGAAACTGCGTTAGTCATCAGTCAAATAATCTCTACGATGGTGTTGACGCTGACTTTGGTGGCCGTTGGCATCTACACGTGGAAGACGTGGGACATGGCATCTGCCACCAGGCAATCGGCTGAGGCAGCGCAGCGGACATTGGACGAAATGCGGGAGTCCAGAGACGAGGAGAGTCGTCCGTACGTTCTCTGCGGCTTTGAACTGGAACAGGGGAACCTGGTCTACTTCTATGTTAGAAACACCGGCAAGAGCGTGGCAGCCGACGTGAAACTAGTTATCGACCCTCCCTTGACCGCTAGCATCGATACCTTGGGCGAAATGACGTTCTTGACCGACGGAATTGCGTCGCTGGCACCGGGTCAGGAGATTCGCACATTCTTTGACTCTCTGATTGGGCTTTACGGTGACAATGCAAATGTTCCACTGCGCTACTCTGCTACCACCACCTATTTCGGCGGGATGGAGCCGGGTCAGCGTCGGTCAGAGCAAACGTTGGACGTCAATGTGTATCGTGGCACCTTTTACACAACCAGAAAGGACTTTGATGATCTTGTAAGCGAGGTCAAGACAGTTGCGCGTAGTCTGGATCACATCCAAGGCTCCTTGAAGGATGTCTCGAATACGCTAGAGGGTGGGCTGTGGATACGTAATCCCGACCTGATTGTGACGACACGTAGGTTCGCAGATACCGGAACTGCGGACGCTTTGGCTGCCAAGCTACAGGAATTCAAACTCGTATGGGAGGCTGCACCGCGCGAAACTAGTGGTAGAGCCAAGGACTTGATCTACCAGACTGCGTCAGATGTTCAGGCACACGCTAGGCAGGTGGGTCAGCAGTTGCTTGCTGTTCTGAGCGCACTGCAGTCCGTCGCGAGCGATGAAGTTCTCTCTGACGGGGCAGCAATATCAGCTCAGTTACTTCAACTCAGCAGGAAGCGCCTCTACACGGAGATCGAAGAGTTCAATGAGCTTGGGAACCAAGTTGTTGGGGCTGTCGAAGACCTTCTTCAAAGGCTGCCTATGACTCACCCGAAAATTGGCCATGTACCCACAGACTCAGAACAGAGTGATGCCACCCCTACAGATGAGGTACGACCACACAGTGCTGACAACACCAATGAAAGCGAACCTACTACCGGAGCGGAGTCTCGTCGTCGGAAACCGCGCTCTCGTAGAGAATGAACAAGACCGCCTTCTTGTTGCCCACCGTGCCTTCCCTTCTGACCTTGCTTTGTTCACCTATGGGGGTACAGACGAGCACTCTTCTCCGAACCTAGCAGCACGCATCTGGTCTGTCAGATGATAGTGCCCTTCTCGTGAATGACATAACGCGTGCCGTCATCGAGCACCATGACCGCATGCTTGTGATTGTCACCGCCGACCCGATTAGACCAGCCAATGATCTTGCGCCCTTCCCATCTGCGGTCCTCGGTCGCTGCCGCCATGCTCGCCCGATTTTCTCGCGCGGCCAGATCACATCATCATTGTAGGGGTCGTGCTCGTCTCGCATCATTCTCTTCTCGCCCTTCACTCCTGATCACGAACGCTTGTTCCAGTGTGCGCAGGTTGCCGTGAGCTTGCCAAGGTGGTAGCCAAGGAAGCGCGTCGCTTGCATCGTCCGGTAGACTGGACCCAGTGGCGAGCGAAAGGCGTAACCTACAATGAGTGAGCAGCAGACAGAGACCGAGACTTCTTCCCAGAATGACCCAGATGACAGCGAGCCGACTCCGCAGCGGCAGGCGCAGTTGCAGGCGGCGTATGAGGCGAATTTGGCACAAGGCAGGGCACCTTATCAAGGTGTGCGCATCCAGACGCGGGGGGAGTTGCGGTGGGTTATGGGTGAGCGGCGATGGGCTGGAGAGTTGTTTCCAGACATGTGGTCTGACGGGACTAGGCACACGGGGTATACGCACGCCAATCTCAGCGGTATCTACCTCGGTGAGACTATCCTAAAGGACATCCACCTCCGGGCAGCCGACCTGAGTTACGCTGACCTTGCCAATTGCGACCTACGCGGAGCACTCTTCGACCATGCGAACCTAAGCGGCGCTCAACTGTATGGGGCCAAACTCGCGGGCGCAAACTTCCTTCTCGCCAATCTCGCTGGAGCCAAACTCATGGCGGCTGACCTGAGTGGCGGTGGCGTCCTGTCCTCTTCCGACCTAACTGGAGCTGACCTGACTATAGCCAACTTGCAGGGGGCATTCCTCAGTGGCGCACATATGGATGCAAGGACAAATTTGAAGGATGTCCGCCTGGACTCCAAGACATACCTGGGCGATGTCGTGTGGAACGGCGTTCCTTTGACACGTGTCAACTGGCAGGAGGTGAACGGACTGGGAGAGGAGCATAGTGCCAGGCAATCAGTAGAAAGCAAGGGCAAACCGAAGGACGCGGAGGCGCGGCTTAGAGAATATGGTGAAGCAGTGGTCGCCAACCGACAGGTCGCCACCGTACTACGCAGCCAGGGCCTGAATGAGCACGCCGACCGCTTTGCCTATCGTGCCCAACTTTGCCAGCGTGCGGTCCTATGCCGACAGGCTATCACCCGCGTGACGGGACAGCCCCACAGCCCCCAGTGGCGGGTCCAAAAGCTCACCGCCTATCTCGGCTCCTGGTTCCTCGACCTCATCTCTGGCTACGGTTACCGCCCCATGCGCAGCTTCCTCACCTACCTGCTCGTCATCCTGGCCTTCGCCGCCGCCTACTTCGCTCTCGGCAACGCGAATGGCAGTCCTCTTCAGTGGAACGAGGCCATTGTCATCAGCATGACCGCCTTTCACGGGCGCGGCTTCTTCCAGACGGCGTTCCAACCCGGCGATATTCAAGCAGCAGTGGCAGCAGTCGAAGCCTTCATCGGTCTCCTCATCGAGATTGTCCTCATCGCCACCTTTACGCAGCGGTTCTTCGTCCGGTGAAGCAAGGCTGACCGTGGTACTCGACGCTTGGGTTAATCTTCCACTGATACGTGGTGAGTAGGGGCAGCGAGACCTCAGCGTCAAGCAGCACCGACCAGAAAAATGACCGGCGATGCTGAAAACACACCACCGGCCAATGGGGGCAGAGAACGACTACTGATCGACACGCCACATGACGGCAGCGTACAACCACTTTGGGAGGCGTTCGAGCCACTCTGGACGCTCTTCCCGTAGGTGCAAGATTGACGCGATGAGTAGCACGAGATCGAACGGCGCGATACCGGCGAGTATCCAAGGGTATCCAGCGATTGCCCCAAAGATACCAATGAGCGTCAAGGCGAGCAGGAACCATACAAACCCTACGTCGAGCGAATCCATCTGAAGCCTCTTTCTATGCGGCGAGTTGCCTGTCACGGTACTTCTTTGCGGTGGACTTGGAGACCTGAGCGATCTGTGCGAGGTGCCCAAGGGATGCGTTCGGATTGCGTGCGAGGGCGCGACTCATGCGTACCTCGGCGTTCGGGGCGCGTAGGGGGAGGGGTGTAGCGGCCAGGGTGGCTAGTAGGGCGTCAAGGCGCGCACGGTCCGAAGGAACCATCTGGGCCGAGGCGGCGAACAACGCAACCTTCTCGTTGAATGGAGCCTGTGGGTCGTTGGCGATGGTGATGGCCTCTCGGATGACTCCCTGACCGCTGGCGAGTTCGACGTGAGCCAGAATGTCGCGGCTTGTCACGGGAAGGGGGCGGGCGAGGGAGAGATAAACCGAGAGGAGTGGAGCGGTGAGGGCACGGGCGACGATCAGCAACCAGAGGGGCCAGGAAATGGGATGCTCATAGCGGGCGCTCATCAAGAGGTAGGTGCCAGCTTCGAGGATTGCTACCCCGAAGAGCACTGCCTGATGCAAGCGTTTCTCTTGAGGATCAGCGCGACGGGCGGTGAGAAGACGGAGCATCGAGGCGGCATAGACCATCCCCACGTCCATGCACGCGACCAAGAGCGTGGAGACGGCGAGGCTAATGGTGGAGGGGATGTCGAGGGAGCCTGTGTTCCAGGTGGCGAAGATCGAGGCCAGCGCGTCACCACCAAGGGCAACCAGCGAGCCAGCGGAGAAGAGCAGGACGAGGATGGCAGCGCAGAAGTGAGCGAGGCGAGCCATCGAGATTCCCTGCTTGGCGAGGTCCTTGAGTTGCGTAGCAGCGAGGTCATGGGTACGGGGCATGGTAAGTCTCCTGTTCAGGCACCAGGGGACGCGCCAGCCGTGTTGTGGTACGGTGTGGGCAGTCCGGTGCCGGGATGATCGGTTTCGGATCAGGTGGTCGTCAGAGGAGCAAGCTCTGGCGGCCATCGTCGTTCGGTTGCTAATTTTTGGGTGCGACGCTGGGAGGGTATGTGGGTTCGTTGTAGGCCATGGCAGAACTCTGGGATGCCTCGAACGCACGGAAGGGAGAGTCGTCTGGACCCTTGAGCAGTTTCTCGGCGAACTCGACCGGATCTCGCTTGATGGCGTCCCAGTCCATCGTGATCTTGACCGGGGCCATCGTGACTCCTCTTGCGGCGTGGAGAGCATGGGGGTAGAGTGGGTCAGGCAGACGGAGACGAGAGGAGCGCCATCAGTGGCAAAACAGGGTAAGACCACCTACGGACGCGAACCGGTGGAGACGAACACATTGGGTGCGGAATACCGGCAGCCTCAGTCGTCAGCATCGGCGGTCGCGCGGAGTATTCGATGTATGGCCAGATGCAGTATTTGTTTCCAGTTTTGCGACAAGGACAAAGGACACTCCGGCAGCCATAGTTGCCTAATGGGGCACCAATGGCGTGGATTAGGGAGCTAGACCGCACCCTCGTTCGCTGGTACGAGGCCACCAAAGCCGGGCGAAGAGCCGTGTGCGTGTGAGTCCAGGGCGGCGTGGCAAACGCTGTCTCAGTGAAATCCTGCGGCCTCAGAACTCACGGGTGCTCCTTGAGGTCGCACCGCTCGTGGTCCCCTGCGTTCGCTGTGGCGCACTCAGGGTCCCGATGAGGTGATGATCTCTCTGGAGGTAGCGACGATAGCGGGCCGAGGACTGAGGCGAGACAGAGCCGTTGACAGTGCAGAGAGGGAAGAAGAGAGAAGAGTAGGTTGCTTCCTTCTTCTGGTCTTCTGTTTCTCCGCAGTCTGCATTGTCAACGGCGCAACGAGCGGACGCGGGGGCGATGCGAAGCATTGACCACGTGGCTGGTGAGGCGCAGCTACGGGACTGGCGGGCGACGCAGAGCGTTGACCGACAGGCCTGGAGCGAAGTCTGGATCAGGATGAGATCATGACACCGTGCATCTAGTTGAGCGGCGTACTCGACGTGAGACTAGTTGCACGCGCGGGGAGCCAGCGAAGCGTTAGCTCCACGAGCATTGGGAACAAAGAGACATCTAACCACTTTTCTGTAGTGGAGATGTCTGAAGAACCATAGTAGGCGGCAATGTTGCCATCCGCCAACCCGCATAAATGCTAGAATCTCGGCAGGGGCAAACGGCAACATCACGGCAACAACGGCCATTTCGCGGCAACAACGGGCTATATCGCGGCCATATTGGCAACATCGGGCATGTAGTCAGTGTTGAGCGCGTACCCGCCGATACCGCTCGGCTGATACACTTCTCCCCGCTCTTCCGCGTTCCGTAGCTGCTGCCCCGCTGCCTTGCGGTCCCAGTTCAGTGTATCAGCAACCAGCTTGGGAGTCATCGGGATTGGGGAGTCTGCCAGGAGTGTCCGCACTTCCGCCCACGGTACACGCCGCCGCGTTTGGTCGCGCTGGACGGTCTTGTACTCGTCCGCAAAGCTCAGTGAAGTAGCGCCCTTCTCCAGCGAGACCGTATGTAGCGTGCGCCGCACTGGCTCGAATGGCTCCGCGTCCTTCTGCTTGGTACAGGCCAGCACACCGTATGCCTTGCCGTCTCCATTCAGGTAAGCGTGCATCGCTACTCCATCCTGGAGCGCCTGAGCGCCGCGCGGCTCCTCGCCCTTCTTGCCGGTATGGTGAACGAGCAAGACCGCCGCATCCCAGGCCCGCGCAATGTCCTCTGCGCTGTCCAATACTTCGCGCATCTGGCCGTTGTCGTTCTCGTTGGCCCCACTAAGGCATGTTCCTAGTGTGTCCAGCACGATTAGCCCTGGACGGACACTCGCTGCATTGATCTCGTCTATGAAGTCCTGAACACTTTTGGACTGCCCCCACATTCGCACTGGACGCTGATACAGCCCAAACGCGCCACGCTGTGTCCTGTTCTGCTTCTCCCATGCCTGGATGCGCGCCTTGTAACCGCTCTTGCCCTCACCAGCCACATACACGACCGGGCACTGCTTGACGGCCCGCCCATGCCACTTGCCCTTGCCGCTTGAAACGGTCAGCGCCCAGTCCAACGCCCAAAAGCTCTTGCCCTTGCCAGATCGCCCATAGAGCATGCTGACCGATTCGGCTGGGATGATCTGATCTATCACCCATTGGGGATACGCCATATCGTCAATCGCTCCTCCCCACAACAGTCCGCCGCTATCCGGGGTCCTACTCCCCGTGCGGTCTCCTCGCTCTTCGTTCACGTTCTTTACTCCTCGGACGCCTTCCGCGCCGCTTCCTTCAATCGGTAAATGTTCCCAGCCACGTCGGCCACGTTCGCCACCGCTGTACGCCTGTACCAGGTGTCGATGCCGCGTGTCGCCAGGCCCTCTGTATCATCCAAACAAAACAGCGCCTCGCCGTAGCCCGTCGGACGCACCTCAAGTAGCTCGGCTCCGAACGCCATCGCTGTTGCCGCCGCCCACAATGAGCGAGTCATCTTCGTTTGTGCTCTCATCTCACGCTCGCTTCACCGCAAACAAATAACCGGCAAGCAGGATGCTCCCGGCTGGATCACGGACCCTTTGGTTGTGTTTCGGTTCCTACTTGTCTCCCCTCGTTCCCGCAGGCACCTTCATGGCAGCGAGATCAGCAAGGCAGACCATGATGCTTCTGCCGATCCGCTTCACTGGGATATGGTGACGCCGGATGTAGAAGTAGACCGCATGCCGGGTGGTCCCCAGGCGTTGTGCGGCCCCCTCCAAGGTGTAATAGTCACCGAGAACAGTTAGTGGCTCCATCTGGACTCCTTCGAGAACGCAAAAATGCCAGCGCCCCGATTGGCCTGGCTGGGTCACGGACGATGACGCTTCTCCACTCAGAGAGCGTGTGTTTGTACCCTACATATACATTATACCACATCCAGCACTACACTTTTACAGCAATAGCTCACCTCCTCGCGTGACTTTGGGCTAAGAAAAAGGCATCACTGATTGGAGCGACGCCTGGATCAATGCTGTTCGGTTGTATGGCGATGGGCGCAGAACTATTCAGCTGCGAAATATCGTCTACTTATATGATACCAGTCGATGTGGCCCGTGTCAAGACCTCACGCCTGTCTGCTTATGCCTCCATCCTTCTTGTCATCGGCTCTGTGCGCTTTCTAACTCCTCCGCCGCGATCAGGTGTCCTATCTCTACTCCGAGGTTGCCGGCTCTAGGCACTCGACTTGTTGCGCCAAAAAGCAGGTTGGCGTTGACACCAAGAAGACGAAGTGATGCATGCTCCCTTGTCGACTCCGAGATAGGCACAAAGGGACCCTTCACGTCCACCTCCGGATGAGGGGCCTTTATGTTTGGGGACTATGCACTCGACGTACCATGCCAATTCCCAGGAGGATCGCCACATGCTTATACTGGCGTCAGCACAGCCGAACGGTGAGCCGGGAGGACATACTTGATGAGTGACGAGCAGGGGCAGCAGGTTACAGGACAAGACCAAGATCAGCCTGACGAAAGTGAGCCGAATGACGCGCGACAAGGTGAGCTGGAGGCGGCGTATAAGATGAACATTGAAGCGGGTAATCTACCATATGACAGAGTGTGGATCAGGACGCTCGGTGAATTGAAGTGGATTATGCAAGCGCGCCAGTGGTCCGGGTCCGGTGAGAGGTTGTCAGGCGGGGTAGAGCGGCCAGACTTCAGAGGTGCTGATTTCTCTCATACGGACCTACGTGGGGCCAGTCTGTTCTTCGGACACTTCACCGGGGCCCACTTCATAGAAGCAGACCTGAGTGGCGCAATTCTGACCGGCGCAAACATGACCGGCGCGCTCCTCTGGGGAACAACCCTGAGAGGTGCTACCCTTTTCCGCGCAAACCTGACTGATGCTAGCCTCACTGCCGCAGTCTTGACCCTCGCAGACCTCGGGTTGGCGGACCTACACAACGCTCTAGGCGATCACCTGGACCTGCGGGAGGCTAAGCTCATCGGAACGAAGTTAGATGGCACCGACCTCAACGAGGCGGACCTTCGCGGCACAGATTTGCGACGGTGTCGGATGGATTCGGCGACCGTGCTACGTGAAGTGAAACTCAGCCCAAGCACACTTGTGGCAGATGTGGTCTGGAATGGCGTCCCGCTTACGCAGGTTGACTGGGGCCAAGCAAAAAAACTGGGGGATGAGCAGCTATCCAAGGACCGGCAGCAGCGTCCTGACCACATTGAGGCCATAGCTGCCGCCGCACGGGCCTATCGAGGACTGAGCATAGCATTACGAAGCCAAGGCCTACTTCGTGAGGCATCGGGCTATCGTCTACGTGAGCAGCGTTTGGAAAGAGTCAGATACCGAGCGGAGCGGAAATTCGGGGCGTGGACTGTTTCGTGGTTTCTCGATGCAGTATCGGGATACGGGGAGCGGCCAGGGCTGATTGCACTCACCTACATCATCGTTGTCGCGGGCTTCACAGGTGCCTACTGGCTGGTCACTCATTTCCTGGAGACCAAACTCTCGGCGCTTACCTGGCAAGAGGCGCTGGTGCTCAGTCTGACCTCGTTCCACGGACGGGGCTTCTTCCCTGGCTTTCTGTCACTTGGAGACACGGTAGCACAACTGGGAGCGGCAGAAGCGGTGATCGGCCTGTTGATCGAGATCATCCTGATTGCGACCTTTACCCGACGGTTCCTGGGCAATTGACTGAAGTGGCTCGTGATCGTCTTCTAGTGAATCTGATCAGAGGTCAACATCACGAACCCTGTTGTCGCCCATTCAAAGCTCCTCTAATAGGGAGAACTGGACCTTGCGCACCTGCTGCATCTTCACCGCCCGCAGGTAAATCTCGGTGGTGGAGACATTCGTGTGCCCTAGTATCCGCGAGAGCAGGTAGATGTCCCCCCCAGACAGCAGGTAGTGAACAGCAAAGGTGTGGCGGAATGTGTGCGCAGATACCCGTACTCCGGTGATCCCTGCCCAGTCGCGTAGTCGGTATAGCATCTGATCGAGGCCGTAGGGAGTCATGGGTTGCCCGCGCCTGCTAATGAACACTTGGCTATAGTCTTTTTTGCCAGTGCGAAAGCGGGTCACGTAACGGTGAATATTGCGCCGCGCCTGACCTGAGAGTCCTACCTCGCGCCGTCGTCTTCCCTTCCCGATCACGTCGATGTAGGGTTCGTTTTCGTTGAGGTGAAGACGGTCCAGGGTGAGGGTTAAAAGTTCACTGGCCCTAATCCCGGTATCGACAAGAGTGGAGAGGATCGCTGTGTCCCGTACCCGCAGGGAGGGGAAGCCTTCCTTCTGGATCGCGGCGAACAGCCGGTTCAGTTGCTCCTTGGAGAAGACCTCGATGGGGGTGTTCTCGACCTTGGGCAGGCTGATCTCGATGCGCTTGTTCATTTCCTCTTTGGCGGCGTAGGAGAGGAAGCCCTGGACCACCTGGACGTAGCCCTTCACCGTTTGGTCTGAAAGCGGGTTGCCGGTACGTGGGTGACTGCGCGTTCTCAGGTACTCGGCGAACTGCTTGATGTGGACGGATCGTATGCTACCCATCTCAACATCGTGCGCTTGACACCACTCGGCGAAGATGCGGAGTTTCTGGTCGTACCAACTGCGGGTAATCCGGTTGTCAACGGTGTACAGATACTCGGAAACAAGGGCGCTGATGGACATTTTGCTGCCTCCACAACGTTGTTCTGAGTTTGTGAAAAGTGCCACAAACCCGGACTAGTTCTGGAATCAGCAAGACCAGAGAATTACAAAACCGTTGCTCTGCCATTGAGCTACACCGGCGCGCCACCAGACGACGCCTCACGCCGTCGCCTTCCCAGTATATTGGCGCGCGTCCTGGTGTGTCAACTCGCTCACCCACCTCAGGGCGAGGCGTCGCGGCGTCCCCCATGTGCCCCGCGTATGCGTCGCAACCCCTATCGCGTCAGCGTATTGCGCGCTGTCCTCTCGCCATCCTATCGTCGCGGCCATTGGTCAAGTCGCGCTTGACACCGGCTGACACACACAGTAGATTAGGCGTGGCGGCAGATTAGGCGTGACAACGTCCGCGGCCGTGGGCTGGCCACGGGCTGGCTATGCGTTTTCTGGCGCAGAGCCGCGTTCAGAACGGCGCGCAGATGATTGGGCTGGCGATTTTCCAATTAGCCTCGCCGCCGCGTATACTTCGCGTATACTTTACCTGCGCTTCGCGTGTTCGCAATTACTCTGAACGCGCCTGACTACCCCTGGACCCGCCTGCGATGGGGAGACGTATGGACGAACTGATCGGCAACCGCTACGAGATGCAGGATCCCATCGGGCGCGGTGGCATGGCGACGATCTTTCGCGCCGTCGATCTGCGCATGGGACGCATCGTCGCGGTCAAGGTGCTGCGCGAGGTCTATAGCTCCGATCCCAAGTTCGTCACCCGCTTCCAGCGCGAGGCCCGCGCCGCCTCAGCTCTCCAGCATCCCAATATCGTCCAGGTCTTTGACTATGGGCAGAGTGAGGAGAGCTACTACATCGTCATGGAGTTCGTGGATGGCACGGACCTGCGGCGCTACCTCAAACGCCACGGCGTCCTGGCTGTGGATCGCGCCGTCGCCATCGCCCATGACGTGGCGCTGGGCCTGGGCGCGGCGCATCGCCTCGGCATCGTCCACCGCGATGTCAAGCCGCAGAATGTCATGCTCAACGAGTCGGGGCTGGTCAAGCTCACCGACTTCGGCATCGCCAGCATGTACAAGGATGTCGAGGCGGAGCGGCTGACGACCACCGGCATGACGCTCGGCACGGTCCAGTACTACGCCCCCGAACAGGCGCAGGGCGAGATCGTCTCGCCAGCGGCGGATGTCTATGCGCTGGGCATCGTGCTCTATGAGATGCTCACCGGGCGTACGCCCTTCGACGGCGACACCCCAGTGGCGATCGCGATGAAGCACATCCAGGATGAGCCGGAGCCGCCCTCGGTGTACAACCCGCGCATCCCGCCGGGCCTCGAGCGTGTGATCATGCGCTGCCTGGCCAAAGATCCGCGCGACCGCTTCAAAGACGGCGATACACTGGCCTACCAGCTCGAGAACTACAACCGCCCCTCGGCAGGGCGGCGTATGAGCGATCCCGCCGCAGCCCGCTCGTCGAAGTTCGCGGCATTGGGACCACGCTCCGATCCACGTGGCCAGACGGGACGGGGCGGCGCCTATGGCCGGCCAGCGCCTGCCAGTGGTCCACGGGGCCGCGCTGGCGGCGACGCGCTGGGATATGACGCCGAGTTCGATGGTCCGCTGGGGCTGGCGACACGTCCGGCTCCTCCGGCTGGACCAACCCTGCCACGCACAGGTAGCGCTGGAAATGGACGGCGCCCTGAGGAGAACAAACGCGGCGGCGCGGCGGCGATAGTGGTCGTCACGGCGACGGTGCTGCTGCTGCTGCTGAGCTGCGGACTCGTCTTCTCGCTCAGCGGCGGGCCGAGGCTGTTCGCCGGATTTGGCGGGCCGACGCCGACGGCGACGCCGAAGCTGACCCACGTCCCTGACTTCAAGGGTAAACAGTACGCCGAAGCGCAGACGCTCGCGACTCAGTTCCATGTGAGGGTGGATCAGAAGCAAGTCAATTCTGACCTCCCCCCTGGCACCGTCGTAGACCAGGACAAGGCGGCCAATACCTCGGTGGCCTGGGATACGCTCGTCACGCTCTCGGTGAGCGAAGGGCTGGCCCCGGTGGCGGTGCCGAATGTGGTGAACAAACCCTATGGCGAGGCATGCACCATCTTGTCAGCGCCGGAACTCAATCTGACCTGCGACCTCCAGTCACAGGTGTTCAGCGCGACTATTCCCCAGGGGAACGTGATTAGCACGGATCCCAAGGCTGGGACGATGGTCGCCCCAAAGACCCAGGTGCATCTCGTCGTGAGCAAAGGCGCGCAGCCGGTGACACCGACGGTCACGCCAACTTGCACCGCTACACCAACGCCAGGAGGCACACCAGGGCCAGGAGGCTGTTAGTCGTTGCGCGCTCATTGCCGAGTGTGCGACCGCTTCCGGCGCGGGCGCGCAGAATATGGTAGGGTATAGCGCTACCCATTCAGCGCGACTCTCGCTCCCAGCACAAAGGCGGCGCATCCGCATGGCTCACCCGCGCGTCTACGCCAGCGAGGCGGTCATCCTGCGCCGCATCGATTTCGGCGAGGCCGACCGCATCTTGACCCTCTTCATGCCCACATACGGCAAGGTCCGCGCGGTGGCGAAGGGTGTTCGCCGCACGACGAGCCGCCTCGCCGGGCATCTGGAGCCGTTCACGCGCACGCAGCTTCTCCTTGCGACGGGGCGCGATCTGGATATCGTCACGCAGGCGGAGGCGAAGGAACGGCTGGACGCGCTGCGCCAGGATGTTTGGCATGCGACGGGCGCATGGTACGCCGCCGAGCTGGTGGATCGCTTTCTCGAGGACGCCGATCCTCATCCACGAGTGTATATACATTTCGTCGAGACGCTGCGTCGCCTGGAGGAGGGCGCCCGCGTCGGCGTGGCAGCGGAGGCCCAGAGCTGGCTGGCGCTGCGCTATTTCGAGTTGCGACTTCTGGATGAGCTAGGCTTCCGTCCCAACCTGCATCACTGCGTCTCGTGCGATACCCCGCTCAAGCCGGAGGAGAACGCCTGGAACGCCGAGATGGGTGGCGCGCTCTGCCCCAACTGCCGCCGCTACGCCCAGCGACGCCTGCCGCTTAACGCGCTCAAGGTGCTGCGGCTGCTGCAAACGACGACGTGGGAGGCCATCCCACGTCTCCTGCTGGACGCTGGTATGCGCGCGGAGATCGAGGGCGCGCTCCGCAGCAGCCTGCGCTATCACCTCGACCGCGATCTGAAGTCGTGGAGCTTCCTCCATTCGGTCAGCGCGTCCGGTCCCACGTCGTCATAGCCGTCAGTCGCCCTGATTGCTTTTGCTGCGCTGCTTGCATGGAGACCTATTGTGGCCAGGACGCTGGATCAGATCGTCGTCGTCGATGTCGAGTCCACCTGCTGGGATGGACCGCCCCCACAGGGCGAGCAGAGCGAGATCATCGAAATCGGCCTGTGCGCGCTGAACGTTGCGGATGGCGCGCGACTCGAACGCCGCAGCGTCTTTGTGCGCCCGGAACGGTCGCATATCAGCCAGTTTTGCACAGAGTTGACCACGATCACGCAGTCTCAGGTGGACCAGGGAGTCTCATTCGCAGAAGCCTGCCGGATCGTCGCCCATGACTACAAGACACGCGAACGGACCTGGGCCAGCTATGGCGACTATGATCGCCGCCAGTTCGAGCGGCAGTGCGCCTCATTCGGCGTCGCTTACCCCTTCGGGCCAACACATCTCAATGTCAAGAATCTTGTGGCGCTGGCGCTTGGCTTGTCGCATGAGGCCGGCATGGAC